>TBL_comb47_HYPODRAFT_10005528_pt1 | contig 14047 bp, 10 predicted proteins | sample TroBogypolimnion_40_FD_10682 | JGI IMG/M metagenome (IMG submission 10682)
CCGATCTGCTCGACCGCGCGCTCCGGGCCAAAGCCTCGATCCCGGCCTGGATGGGCAAGTCCCACGACGTCCTCGGCCTCTCAGGCTCCGATGCCCCGCAGCCCGCCCCGCCCGCGGCCGGCCTGCAGAGCCTGGCGCAGCCTGGGCCGGACCACGCCGCCGCGCCGGATGCGGGACGCTTGCCGCCGCCGGCTCCCGCCGCTGCCGAGACGCCGGCCGCCGCCCCGGCCCGAAGCGACTGGTCGGTCCGGGGCCTGGTCTACGATCTCTTCACCCTCAAGCCGGTGGCCGGGGCGCGGGTCACCTTCACCTCCCGGGAGTCCGGCCAAGTCATCGTCACCCGCTCGGACGCGGCCGGACGATACAGCCTGCTCCTGCCCCGCGTCAGCGCGGGCGGCTACGATATTACGGTCCGGCATGGAAGATACCAACAGACCTATCTCGAGGAAAACGAGCCTCCCTATCGATCCATGTCCGACGAACGCCGCCAGGAAGCCGCCTCCCAGCTGCTGCAGTCCGCGGTCCTCCACGTCCCCTTCCTGCCCGCGCCCGAGGAAGAGACGGTCGAGCACGACCTGGTGCTCCTGCCGCGCTGAGACTTTTGGTATCCTGTCAGTGATGATACTCGCCGCGTTGCTGACCGCTGTCCTTCCAGCCGCGGCTTTCGACTCGACCTCATCCACCGCCGCCGTCCTGTCGTCCGCCGCCATAGTCGCGGCCCCGGAAACGTCCACCTCCGCCGTTGCGGCTCTGGCGCCATCCCGCCCGCCGGATTGGGTCAAGCCCCTGCACGGCGTGCATATCACGGGCTGGGCCGCGGGCTCTCCCAAGACCCGGCGCCGGCTCATCCGCGACATCAAGGCCGCGGGCCTCAACGCCGCGGTCATCGCGCTCAAGGAATACGACGGCATCATGTTCGTCAAGGACGTGCCGCTGGCCCGGGAAGTCGGGGCTTATTCCAATGCCATCCCGGACCTGGAAGCCTGCGTGCGCGATTTCAAGGCCGCCGGCCTCTACACCATCGCCCGCATCGTTCTCTTCAAGGACAATAAATTGGCCCGGCGCCGCCCGGACCTCGCGGTGCGCACGTCCGGCGGCGGCGTCTGGTCCAACTTCAATGGCGTGGCCTGGGTGGACCCGTACCGGCGCGAGGTCTGGGAATACAATCTGGACATCGCTTCGCGCGCCGCGGCGGCCGGCTTCGATGAGATCCAGTTCGACTACGTGCGCTTCCCCTCGGACGGCAACGTGCGCCGATGCCGCTACTCGCGGCCGGACCACAACGACCGCACGGCCAACCAAAACCTGCTCGCTTTCCTGGCGCTGGCCCGCCGGCGCCTCCAGCCCCTGGGCGTGCGGCTCTCCATCTGCGTCTTCGGCATGACCGCTTCGGATGACAGCGGCATGGGCATCGGCCAGCACATCACCGAGCTGGCCCAGGAGATGGACTTCGTCTCGCCCATGATGTACCCCTCCCATTACCGCAAGGGCAACTACGGTCTGAAGAATCCCAACCGCCAACCCTACCAGACCATCACGGCCGGGACGCGCGACGCCATCGAGCGCATGGGGGCGCAGGCGTGGAAGCTGCGGCCCTATTTCCAGGACTTTTCCCTGGGCTTCCGCTACCGCGAACCGCAGGTGCGCGCCCAGATCCTCGCGGCCGCCAAGCAAGGCGTCACCAACTGGATCCTGTGGAACGCGAAGAACAACTACACCTGGGCCGCCCTGCGCTACAACAACCAGCCCATCTATTCCATCACGGCCCCGGCGGGGCGTCGAGTCCCTTAAGCAAGGCCAGGATCTCCGCCTGGCGCGCCCTGGCGAAATCCGCGTCGCCCTGACTCGCCAGCCACTCGCAGAGGGCCTCGGCCTCGCCGTACATCTCGAAGGCGATCAAGGAGACCAGGACATCCCGCGCGTGGCCGAGGTCCGCGGCGCCCGCGCCGCGCAGATAGCGCAGGACCTGCAGGAAGTGCCGGCAAGCCATCCAGACCACGCCGAGGCGGCCCAGATCGAGGCGCACCAGCTTGCGCGCGTCCTCGGCGTCAAAGCTCCCGGCCGCGGGCAGGCTCAGGAGCCGGCCTTCGCCGTCGCCCAGGTCCACCGGGGTCAAGGCGATGCGCTCGCCCGCGGGGATGGCCACATGCGGCACCGGCAGGGCGTAGCGCTCCGGGGCGTCCGGCGGCACTCGGCCCTCGGATAAAACACGGACCAGGGACCAGGGGACCGGCACCAGCTTCTGGGCGTCGAGATGAAGCCGCAGCCCGGCGAAGTGGCGGACCCCGCGCAGCATCCGGAAGGTCTCCCCGGGGCCGTGCTCCATCCACAGGAACTGCTTGCCCTTGGGGCGGCGCAGGCGGCGCGCGCGCACGAACTCCTGCACGTCGTCGTGCGCCGGGAAGACCGGGACCCACACCCCGCCCAGTTCGGCCTCGCGGTCGGCCCACACCGACAGGTCACGGGGCTTGCCGCCCGCGGCGGCGGCCTCCACGCAGAGCAGGTACACCTGCGACCTCAGCAGTTCCCGGTACAGGCCGGCGCGCGGCCGCTGGGGGTGGGCCGCGGCCTGTTCGATGAGGTACTCCAGGGTCTCGACCATAGGCTCAAGGTTATCCCCCCGGGGGTGGATTGTCAAGAGAGCAGATTTTGTAAGATAGTTCCATTCCATTCCGGAGGACAACATGGCCGACATAGCGACGGATGCAAAGACCGTTTCCTACAAAGAGCTCGGCTTCGTCAACACGCGGGAGATGTTCAAGGACGCGATGAAGAACGGCTACGCCGTCCCCGCCTACAACTTCAACAACATGGAGCAGATCCAGGCCATCATCACCGCCTGCCAGAAGAGCCGCTCGCCCGTCATCCTGCAGGTCTCGCGGGGCGCCCGGGACTACGCCAACGCGACCTTGCTGCGCTGGATGGGCCGCGGCGCCATCGAGATGATGAAGGAGATGGGCAAGCCCGTGCCGGTCGCCCTGCACCTGGACCACGGCGACACCTTCGAGCTCTGCAAGTCCTGCATCGACTCCGGCTTCTCGTCGGTCATGATCGACGCCTCCTCCAAGCCTTTCGCCGAGAACGCCGCCCTGACCAAAAAGGTCGTGGAGTACGCCCACCCCCGCGACGTGACCGTGGAAGGCGAGCTGGGCGTGCTGGCCGGCATCGAGGACGATGTCTCGGCCGAGAAGTCCCACTACACGGACCCCAAGGACGTGGAGGAGTTTGTCAAAAGGACCGGCGTGGATTCCCTGGCCATCTCCATCGGCACGAGTCATGGGGCCTACAAGTTCAAGCTCAAGCCCGGCGAGACGGTCCCGCCCCTGCGCTTCGACATCCTCGAGGCCGTGGAGAAGCGCATCCCGGGCTTCCCCATCGTCCTGCACGGCGCGTCTTCGGTGCCCGGCGCCTACATCGACATGATCAACAAGTACGGCGGCAAGATGGAGGGCACGGCCGGCATCCCGGAGGACCAGCTGCGGCGCGCGGCCAAGTCCGCGGTCTGCAAGATCAACATCGACTCCGACGGCCGCCTGGTCATGACCGCCTTGATCCGCAAGGTCTTCGTGGAGAAGCCGGGCGAGTTCGACCCGCGCAAGTACCTGGGCCCGGCGCGCGAGGCGCTGGTCCAGATGTACACGGACAAGAACGAGAAGGTTCTGGGTTCGGCCGGGCGCTGCTGATATTTCCACCCAGCTTAAGTATAATACCTCGATGTCCTTATTGAGCCTTTGCGCCGCCGGGCTTCTGGCCGCAGCCGTCCCGCTCTCGGCCCAACCGTCAGGCGACGCGCTCGACGCGGCCGATGCCGCGCTGCGGGAACTCGTCACCGGGCCCGGCAGCGCTCCGCGCAGCCTGGCGGCGCCCATGTGCCGGGCCGTTCCGGACCCGAAGAAGCCCTATGCGGACTGTCGCTATCAACAGCCGGCTCAGCCCTGGGCTCCTCCGTCGCAATCGGAATGGTCGCGCAGCACGAAAGGCGAGCGCGCCTCGTTAGTCAACATCTACCTGCACGGCAGCCTCGGCGACCTGAAGGCCTACCTATCCTCGGCCGGATGGTACACCAGCCTGCCCGACGACTTCAAGAACGCCTCCGAATATGTCCTGGCCGCGATCCCGGTCGGCCTGGACGAAGCGTTGCGGCGACTGCTCGGCCGGCCGGACACGACCGCCGAATCCGCTCTGGCCAAGAGAGTCCAGGAGATGCCGATCTCCGATGAGTTCTTCTGCGGCGCCGTCGAGGCTGTTGCCTTCGAAAAGAACAACCATATCCTGGGCGGCCGCGACCATTTCCGCATCTTCCGGCTGGGACGCGCGGATTCCGCCGGGGTTCCGGTCTGGGCCCTGGCCGCCAGCCGAGACATCAACATTTCCCACGCGATCGAGCACGACGTGGACCACGAGCGGGACTTCGTCATTTCCGACCTGCGCTCCGTAGGCGCCATCGCGGCCATGAACACCGTGCCCCTGTCCTTCCCTTGCCCGCCGCCGCCGGACGGATCCTCATCCGGAGACGGCAAAGCGGTTGAGATCTTCCTGAAGCCTGGCCCGCCTCCGGGCCTCTGACCGCTCCGGCGTCCGTGCCCTGGGTCTAAAGGCCCACCTGACGCTAGTTCCGAGTACTCTGGGCCGTTCTTGCGCTCAAGGGCTATACTTCCTTTATCAGCATGCAACCCAGGACCCATCCTCAAGGAGGCCGAATGACGAAGACCCAGAAGCTCGCCGTGACCGCCTGCTCCTGCCTCATCGCCGCCCTGTTCTCGGCGCCGCTGCGCGCCGAGCTTTCGGCGTCCGACATCAATTTCGACAAAGGCATCGACGTGCATGCCCTCATGCAGCAGGACAACGACCCGGCCCAGGGCGGCACCGCGGCCGGCCCGGCATCGGCCACGCGATCCTGCGCCGTCGCCACTTTCGAGCCCGGCGGTGGGAACACCTCGGCCCCCTTGTCCCTGCAGAGCGTCGTCACCCAACGCGTCTGCCACCAGTATTGGGGAAAGAACATCTGCGGCGACCAGGTCGTGCGCACGGTGTCCCGCGATGTGGTCGTCACCATCCAGGGCAAGCATGACCTCCTGCCCTGGGAGACCGAGGCCTTCGGCGTGTGCCTGCAGGACCAACAGCTCTCCGCCGAGGCCATCAAGGCCGCCTACCACTACGGTTCGCCCTCCTTTAAGGCCGACCGGTCCGGCCAATGGACCATGCTCCTGACCGCCAAGAGCCGGATACGCTCCGCGCCCGACTCGGAAGGCGTGACCTTGGCCGCGGTCACCGAGCTGGCCGACGGCATCCAGGTGGACTTCGCGGACAAATGGGCGGACAACTACAAGGGCGACAAGACCCGCCTGCGCGTCGAGATCAAGCGCGACATCAAGTTCTCCCCGGACTCGAAGCTGTTCGAGACGGATTTCAGCACGGCCGCCGCGCCCACCTACACCGTGACCTTCCAGGACACCGAGCACCGCCTGCGCACCGGCGACAAGTACTACGTGGTCTGGAAGTTCCAGCGCGAAGGCAAGGTCTCCACGCACGCCGTCGAGAAGGGCGGGCGCAGCGAGGAACTGGTGCTCAAGCAGATCCACAACTAAGGGAAGTCTTTCAGTCCGTAAAAAGCTGTCCCCCCCATCGTGGGGGGACGGCTTTTTCCTTAATCAGGGATCTTTACTATGCGATCAGAATTGCATTCAGTAATACTAAATAAAAACAGACCCGGCTCATCACGCGCAGGCGCGATTTTCCCAGCCGCGAAGGATTTCAGCGACAGCATCGCGTCCTTGAGCTTGCGCCAGCATGAGCGCGGTCTCGTCCCGGCAATCGCGAGCCGACGCCTGCGCCCCCCGCTCCAAGAGGAAGCGAACCGCTTCCTGCCGACCGCTTAAGGCCGCAAACATCAAAGCCGTGCAGCGCGCATCGTCTCGAGCTTCCAGGCCAGCCCCCCGCTCCAAAAGAAAATCCAGCATCCGCACGCGGCCGGCTTCGGCCGCGAACATCAAAGGGGTGCGCTGCGACTCGTCTCGTCCCTCGATATCCGCCCCGCGATCGAGAAGGAGGCCGGCGATCTCCAAGTAGTCGCCGTCGGCGGCCCGCATCAACGCCGTTTGGCCTCGAAAATTCCGCGCCTCGATCCGCGCCCCGCGATCCAACAGCAGCCCCGTGATAGCGCTGCATCCGGCTTCGGCGGCGACGATCAAACCCGTCCGGCCGCGGGAATCGGAATCGTCAACGCTCGACCCGCGATCCAAGAGGAAGCTCACCGCCTCGGCGCGCCCGCGGTCGACGGCCCGCAGAAGGGCGGTTTGGCCTTCGTCATCCCGTGCCTCGATCCGCGCCCCGCGGCCCAGGAGCAAGCCCGCCGCCCCGACATGTCCGGCTTCCGCGGCAAGAAGCAGCGCCGATTGGCCGCGCCGGCCGCGGCTCTCGATATCCACCCCACGATCCAAAAAGAATTCTATGCGCGAAAGATCTCCCGTCTCCGCCGCATGCAAAAAGCCAGCGGCGGCCTGGCCCTCCCCAGGACGCCCCTCGGCGTTCACTCGCTCCCGGCTCATTTCCACGGCGGCACCAGGAGACAGTGGCGCGCCCGCCTGGTTCCGGTGATGACCAGACTCGTCCAGCCCCCTCAGGATTTGGCAGACGTCAGCCCGACCGTTCGCCTCCGCCGCGTCCCAGGCGGCCCGAATGTCCTCAGCCGTGCAAAGCGCTTCCTCCGCTTGGCGCCCTAAGAATCGCCGCACCGTTTCAGGGTATCCTTTCGCCGCCGCAAGGACCAGGGGCGTCATGCCGCCCCGATACGAGGCGCCCGCGCCCCTTCGGAGCAGCAAATCAACCTCGGAGGTCCTGCCGTTCACGGCGGCGACCAGCAGAGCGTCCCGCCCCTGCCGGTCTCGCATGCCCACATCCGCCCCGTGCTGCATAAGGGCTTCGACCATCCTCCCGCGTCCGCGTTCCGCGGCGATCATCAAGGCGGTCCACCCGCTATTATCCCGGGCGTTGACTCGAGCCCCACGCGCCAAAAGGACATTCATGGCGTCCATGGAGCCGTTGATGACGGCAAGCATCAGGGCCGTGAGGCCGCGATCATCGCGGGCGTCCAAATCCGCGCCGCGATCGAGGAGCAGGGCGGCCGTCGGCATCTTCCTCCCCGCAACGGCAAGCATCAGCGGCGTCCTCCCCGCCTTATCCCCGGCCTCGATGCCGGATCCCTTTTCCAGCAGCGCCGCGACGGCCGCCGCGTCGCCCTCCCCCGCCGCGGCCCCCAATGCCGTCCGGCCCAGCGCATCGCGGGCCTCGGCCGGCCGCGGCATCGGAGCGGATGGCGACATCAACTCGGCGAGTTCGGGAAAAACCGCCTCAAACCTCTCTCCCCGGATCTCATCGAGCGCCCGCGTCACCTTTCGGAAGGCGTCCAAGAGCGGCGCCTGGTCCCGAGCCCTCGCGTGGCTCACGCCTCCGATAAAATGCTCGGCGTCCTTTCTGCCCTTTTCTCCATACGCGCCGCGCAGCCACGCGGCATGCCTTTCGTACTTCTCCGCCATCGCGTCCTTCCAGGAGGCCGGAAGCGCTTGAACGCTGTATTCCTCGGGTTTTAAGAGCAGGCTGAATCTTAAATCCCCCGGCGCGACATATCCTGCGTCAAGCCAGGTCCTATGAAAATCCGGCAGATGCAGCGCGTTCATGAGGCTCAGCGTGGGGGCCCAGATGAACCGCACATGCGGGCAAGCCTTGAGCATGCGCTTGCGATTCTCGACTATTCGAGGCCATTCCTGATTCTTGCGCAGATATTCTCCGCGCCGCTCCATCCCATCCAAGCTCGCGCTCACATTGACCCAGGGGAAATGGCTCCAAAGCTCAAAAACGTCGATGCCGTCAAAAACCGTCGTAGAGAAATTGGTGACGTAGGCCAGAGAGACATCCGTTTTCTTGCGGGCTATCAGCGCTCTTAAGAGATCATAATGCTCGCTTTGAATCAGCGGCTCGCCTCCGTAAAAATGAAGCTCCTTCAAGTGAGGGATGACATTTTCTATTTGGCGCAAGACCTCCCGAGGCTTGTCCGTGCAAGTCTGAAGCCATGATCGTTCGGAACTCTGAGGGGGAAGCCCCTTCATGCGCTGCTGCAAAAGCTCGTAATCCGTCCCCCACGAGGAGCTCCAATCAGGCGAGCAGGTCCGGCACCGATAATTGCAGAGATTCGAAAACCGCAAGTCCAACACGAGGGGGCTGAATGTATCCACGCCGCCGTCGGGTCTGGTCTCATTCACCGCTTGCGAAAGAGGCTGTGAAAATCGATAGGAGTCCATTCGCTCGCTCTGATTGCCGGACGCCTCCAGAGTATGGCACCGATCGCACTGGGGGACCTCTCGTCCTTCCAGCATGGCAAGGCGCAATTCCCGCCATCTCCGGGAATTCCAGATTTCATCGAGAGTGGACTCCCTCAAGGAACCCAGCGGAGCCGCCCCCCCGTCGTTGAACGAGCAGCAGGGGTAGATGTCGCCGTTGGCTCTGGTGGTCACGCCGCCCCAAGGAAGGAAGCAGAACGTCTTGCCCGATGCTGGAGTCTCCAAGTCCTTCGGTCCCATTAACGAAATGCTCCCCGCTGGTTCAGCGCCGCGGATCAGACCGGCGGCAAGCGCATGTGCTTGCCGTCCCGGCCGTGGTGCACGGCCAGTATCTCGGCCAGCACCGCGATAGCGATGGCCCCGGGCGACTTGCCCCCGCAGTTAAGGCCGATGGGCGCGAAGACCCGGCGGTCCTTCTCCGGGTGCAGGCCTTTGCGGTTCAGGAACCGAAAAGCGGAAGGCACCTTGCTCTTGCTGCCGATCATGCCGATGTAGGGCGCCGGCGTCTTCATGGCCGCGGCCAGGCATTCCTTATCTAGGGCATGGCCGCGCGTCACGATGATCACATAGGTCTTCTGGTCCACGCCGGCCAGCTTCACGGCCTTGTCCGGCCGTTCCACTAAAATACGGGACGCCTGCGGGAAGCGCTCCTTGTTGGCGTACTCCGCCCGGTCGTCGGCCACAGCGTGCGGGATGCCGGCCATGGCCGCGGCCTCGGCGATCTTGAAGCCCACATGCCCCCCGCCCACGATGAGCAGCTTGAGCTCGGCTTTATGCACATCGATGAACAGCTCAACGCGGCCCATGCACTCCATTCCGATGCCCTTGGGAGTCAGGTCCATGGTCACCTTTCGGCTGGTCCCTTCCTTAAGAGCTTTCTTGGCGGCCGCCACGGCCAGATTCTCCAGCATCCCCCCGCCCACGGTCCCGGCGGTGGCGCCGTCCTCGTAAACCACCATCCCGGCCCCGCATTCCCGCGGCGTGGAACCCGCCGCCGAGATCACGGTCACCAGCGCCGCGCCGCGGCAGCCGGCCATGGCCTCCGCCATCAATTTAAAGACGCTCTCAGCTTCCTGCATAGATCACTCCCTGTCGCGGACCAAAGCCGCAAACGAGCGGTCATAAGTCCGCTCCCCCTTCTTCGTGAAAAAACAGGCAGGGAACTGCCCCATGCCGCGATGGAAGGAGACGCACTCGCAGCACTTCCCCTTCTTGGCGCAATCGTAGGTGCAATTGCACTCCTTAAGATTGGACGCCTTCTGCGCGCATTCGGCCATGAGGACCTCCCAGTCTGCCCGGATATCATACAACACCAAGGCGCGGCCCGGCTTTTGGTATGATAGACCCCGCCGGAAACGCACATCCACGCACGAGGAGACCTCACAATGGCCCAAGAACATCTGGGATTGCCGGAGAACGCGCGCAGGCCGCTGGGTCCGGGAGAAAAATACGTCCCGCTGGTGACCTCCTCGGAAAAAGTGGAAGAGATATCCTGGCGCTCCGTGATCCTGGGCCTCATCATGTGCGTGGTGTTCTCAGGCGCCATCACCTACCTGACGCTCAAGACCGGCAACGGCCTGGAGGCCGCCATCCCGATCTCGATCCTGGCCGTAGGGTTGTCCCTGGCCTACAAGCGCCCCAGCACCATCCTCGAGAACGTCATGATCATCGCCATCGGCAGCACCTCCGGCATCGTGGCCGGCGGCGCCGTGTTCGTCCTGCCCGCCCTCTACGTCATGGGCCTGGAGAAGCACACCAACCTGTTCCAATTGTTCTTCATCCCCTTCCTGGGATCCGTGCTGGGCGTCATGCTGCTCATCCCCCTGCGGCGCTATTTCGTCTCCGACATGCACGGCAAGTTCCCCTTCCCCGAGGCCACCGCCACCACGGAAGTCCTGGTGGCGGGCAACAAGGGCGGCCGCGACGCCTTGGTCCTGATCTACACCATGGTCATCGGCGGGGCCTATGATTTCCTGGCCGTGACCTTGCGCGCCTGGCGCGAGACATTCTCCACCGAGATGGTCGGGGCCTGTGACACGCTGACCAACAAGTTCAAGGCCGTGTTCTCGACCAACACCGGCGCCGCCATCACCGCCATGGGCTACATCGTGGGCATGGAATACTGCCTGATGATGTCCGCGGGCGGCTTTCTCTCCACCTTGATCCTGGTGCCCCTCATCGCCCACTTCGGCGACCTCTCCGGCGGGACCAAGTTCGCCGCGATGAGCGCCTCCGACATCTACTCCGGCTATTCGCGCATGATCGGCATCGGGGCGATCTTCATGGCCGGAATCATCGCCATCATCAAGTTCATCCCTATCATCTACAAGTCCACCGTCGAGGGGCTGGCCAAGGCTTTGAAGGCGCAGACCGGCCACGGCCACCGCAGTGAGCGGGTGGACCGGGACATCCCCATGACCCTGGCGGTCGCCCTCACTTTGGTGACCCTGGCGGCGATCTGGCTCTATTTCCGCTACTCGGTGCTGAGCGGCCAGGCCAATCCGTTCTTCCTGGCCTGCGCCGGACTGGCGAGCACGCTCGTGCTGGCGTTCCTGTTCAACAGCGTCTCGGCCTACGCCATCGCCACCATCAGCGTCACCCCGATCTCGGGGATGACCATGCTGACCCTGCTGCTGACCACCATCATGATGACCAAAGCCGGCTTAGTCGGCCCGGAGGGCATGGTAGCCACCCTTCTGGTCGGCGGCGTGGTCTGCACCGCCCTGTCCATGTCGGGCTCGCTTATCACCCAGATGAAGATCTCCTACTGGGTCGGATCCACGCCCAGCCGATTGCAATGGGCGAACGTCGCCGGCTCAGTGGTGGCCTCCATCGTCACGGCCGCGGTCATCGTGGTCCTGGCGCACACCTACGGCTTCAACAAGAGCATCGAGTTCCCGCATCCTTTGCCCGCGCCCCAGGCCAACGCCATGGCCGCGGTCATCGGAAGCATCATGTCCACCGGGGCCCCCTGGTTCCTCTACGCCATGGGCGCGCTGATCTCGGTGGTGATGAACATGCTGGGGGTCTCGCCCCTGGCTTTCGGCCTGGGCATGTACCTGCCCCTGGAGATCAACTTCCCCATGCTGGTCGGCGGCGCCGTGTCCTGGCTGGTGCAGAAGAGCGCGGGCAAGGACAAGAGGCTGGCCGCCCAGTACAACGAGCGCGGCACCCTGATTTCATCAGGCCTGGTGGCCGGCGGCGCCTTGATCGGCGTGATCGCCTCGCTGATCAAGTGGATAGAGAAGGAGCACAGCGTGCGCATCCTGCCCGACCTGGCCAACGACGGCTACTGGGGCAACTGGATGGCCCTGGTGATGCTGGGGCTGTTCTGCTCCTACATCTTCTGGGACGCGCGGCGCGTCAAGCGCCACGAGACGGACGCGCCGGCCGCGAACTAGAAAAGTCCGTCCCGCGATACGCTAGGCCACGCGGAGAATGGCGCCTTCGGCGCGACTACCGCTCAGACGCACAGCGTCTGAGCGGTAGTTCGATTTTAAAGGCTTCTTAGGATTGCCAGGAGCTCTTAAGGGGGCCGATCTCGGCCTCGACCGCTTCCAGCACGGCGCAGCGCTCCACCGCCGCGGCCATGGCGTTGTGGTCGGGGAACAAAGGCCGGTCCACATCCAGGTGCTCCACCACCTTGCGCACAGCCGCCTTCGCGGCGATCGTGCCCTTGCCGGGGGTGAATTCCCGGAAGTCGAGTCCCTGGGCCGCGGCGATGAACTCGATGCCGAGCACGCCGTGAGCGTTGTCCAGTATCTGCCGGGTCTTCAAAGCCCCGTTCATGCCCATGCTCACGAAGTCCTCCTGGTCGGCCGCGGCCGGGATGGACTGCACGTAGGACGGAGCGCTCAGGATGCGCTGTTCCACGATGAGGGTGTCGGCGGTGTACTGACTGAGCATCAGGCCCGAGAACATGCCGGCCCCCTTGGTCAGGAAGGCGGGCAGCTTCACGCTCAGGGCCGGGTTGAGCAGGCGGTTCAAGCGCCGCTCGGAGAGGACGCTGACCATGGTCACGCCCGCGCCCAGCATGTCCAGCGGCATGCTCACGGGCGTGCCCTGGAAGTTGGCGCCGGTAAGCACCGTGTCGGTCTCCGGCAGGAAGATGGGGTTGTCGGCCACGGCGTTGAGCTCGATCTCGACCTGGCGGCGGGTGTACGCGGCGTGGTCGCGCAGGGCGCCGATGACCTGGGGTGTCGAGCGCATGGAATAGGCGTCCTGCACCTTGACCTTGATCTTGCCCGTGACCAGGTCCGAGCCGGCGACCACGGCGCGGATGTTGGCCGCGCTGGTGATGGCCCCGGGGAAGCCCCTCAGCTCGTGGAGCCGGGCGTCGTAGGGCTTCATGTTGGCCAGCAGAGCCTCCAGGCTCATGGCCGCGGCGATCTCGGCCTGCTTGATCCAGCGCTCCGCGTCGTAGAGGGCCAGGCAGGCCATGCCGGTAATAAGGTTGGAGCCGTTGATGGCGGCCAGGCCGTCGCGCGCCTGCAGGCCGGGGACCTTGATGCCCGCCTTCTCCAAGGCGGCCTTCGAGGGCATGCGCTCGCCCTTGTAGAAGCACTCGCCCTCGCCCATCAGGGTCAAAGCGGCCTGGCTCATGGGGGAGAGGTCGCCGCAGGCCCCCACGCTGCCCTTCTCGCAGACCACCGGGGTGACGCCCTGGTTGAGCATGGCGATGTAGGTCTGGGTGATCTCGGGCCGGCAGCCGGAATGGCCCCGGGCGTGGACGTTGACGCGGGAGAGCAGGGCCGCGCGCACGTGCTCGATAGGGCAGGGCTTGCCGATGCCGGCCGCGTGGTTGTAGATCAGGTAGCGCTGGAACTGCTGGACCTGCTCGTCGTTCAAGACCACCTCGGAGAACTCGCCGATGCCGGTGTTGACCCCGTACATGATCTCGTGCGCCGCGATCTTCTTCTCCAGCATGCCGCGGCAGCGCTTGATGCGCTCCAAGGCCTCGGGAGCGAGCTCCACCTTCTCGCCGCGCCGCGCGACCGCGACCACGTCTTCGATCTTGAGCGACCTGCCGTCAATCTTGATAGCCATGAAAAACTCCTGAAATCCTTATTTTGCGCGCCCGAGGCGTCCTACTAAATACCATTTTGGACGCGCGCTGCGCCACCGCGCCGCATGGGCGGGGATTGACCCCCAAGCGATATATATAGGAATATATATCGCTCATGAAAAACATCTATGCGGCGGCTTTATTGATCCTCCCGGCCCTGGCCGGAGCGCAGGAAGCGGCCCGGCTCGACGACATCGTGGTGACCGCGACGCGCTACGAGCGGCCGGCGCAGGACCTGCCCGCCCGCGTCTCGGTGGTCACCGCGGCGGACCTCCAGCGCGAGTCCATCGAGACGATCGACGAGGCCCTGGCCTTCGTGGCTGGCGTGACCCAAGCCCGGGCGGACGGCGACTATTCCTTTAAGAGCGTGGTGTCCCTGCGCGGCATGTCCTCGGCCCAGCAGGGCCGCACCATGGTCCTGCTCGACGGCGTGCCCATCAACACCGCCGCCACCGGCGAAGTCAACTGGAACCGCATCCCCGTCGAGCTGGTCGACCGCATCGAGGTCTTCAAGGGCCCCGGCTCCTCCATCTACGGCGGCAGCGCCATCGGCGGGGTCATCAACGTCATCACGCGCCGGCCCAGCCGGAAGCTGGAGGGCTACGCCCTGGCCGAGGCCGCCAGCTACAACACCGAGAAGGCCGGA
>TBL_comb47_HYPODRAFT_10005529_pt1 | contig 14046 bp, 10 predicted proteins | sample TroBogypolimnion_40_FD_10682 | JGI IMG/M metagenome (IMG submission 10682)
ATTTTAATAACATAATTAACCTCTATTATGATTAAGGGAAGGGGTCATAGGGGAAACCGTAGGTTTCCCCATAATATATTTAAAAATATATTATAGTATGTTGCAACAAAGTGAAGAAGAAAAATTTGATTTTTCGAAATTTGATTTTTCCAAGTTACAAGTCGATAAAGGTGCAATTGCTTTTTTACAAACTGACGAATCTTTTTATATCGTGCCTTCTTGCTTGAACGGACCGACCGTTTTTAAAGAATCCGATTTTGATTATAATGAAACAGATAATATAGGCATTAAGCAAGATAGATTGGGTCGCGGTGTTCGTGAGAATCCGATTATTGCTCATAACTTAGGTGAAAACTATTCTATGTTCAAGGGCGATGTTGAGGTGGAAGACATTGATTTAGATAATGAACGTGTTTATCGATTAGGTGGTATTCCATTGTCCCCTTTGAAAGATAATATTCATCGTTTTATGGTTGAACTTTATGATTATTTTTCGAAAAATTGTAATAATGGCGGTATTAATTTAATATATACCAGTAAAGATGAATATAAAGATGAATATAAAGAAGAATATAAAGAAGAAGATGACGAGGAATATGACGTGAAATTACCTATAGAAATAAGTCCAGATTCTGCTGATTTTATCATTGATTTACTAGAAGATATTTATGAATATAATGGCAATGATCAGACTATCAATTCTCTACCGGGTCAACTAGAACTTGAAGATTATGAAAATAAAACTAAAACTAATATGGACCTAAGAAGACAATTAGATGAAGAACGTGCTGCATTACAAGAAGAACGTTCTATATTACAACAAGAACGTGCTGCATTGCAAGAAGAACGTTCTAGATTAAAAGAACAGCAAACTATGTTGAAAGAAGATAAAAACTGTGATGAGGAAGTTGAAAAAGCGAATCAAGATTGTGACGATAAACTTAAAAAATTACAAGAAAAAGAAGAAAACCTCAGATTAGAGGCGAAACGTGATTGCGATGAGAAAGCGCGAGTGGCCGCTGCTAATCTTAAGAAAGCACAACTTGCTGCTGCAGAAGCTGAAAATGCGAAGAAAGATTGTGATGATAGAATTATGAAATTACAGGAAGAAGAAAATGCCAGATTATTGCTCGAACAAGAGAAAGCAAATGATTTGGCGATGGAGAAGGAAGAACAAGAATATTTGGAAGAACAAAAAAGGATCGATGATGCAAATATTGCCAAGGCTAGGGCTGAAAAAGAGGCCGCTGATGCAGCGGCTGCTGCTTCCAAAGCTAGATTAGCCGAAGCAGAAGAAGAATCTAGATTAGCCACAGAAGAATTAGAAAGAGCTAGATTAGCCACAGAAAAAGCTAGAATAAAAGCAGAAGAAGAAGAATCTAGATTAGCAGCAGAAGACGCTAGAATAAAATCTGAAGAAGAAGATAAAGCTAGAATAAAAGCTGAAGAAGAAGAAGCTAGATTAAAAGAACAAGAAGAAAAAGAACGTATTGAAGCTGAAAAACAAAAAGCTAGAATAAAAGCTGAAGAAGAAGAAGCTAGATTAAAAGAACAAGAAGAAAAAGAACGTATTGAAGCTGAAAAACAAAAAGCTAGAATAAAAGCAGAAGAAGAAACTAGAAAGTTAGAAGAAGAACAAGAACGTATTGAAGCTGAAGGTTTTACGGGCACCAAAGGTGCCGTAAAACCTAGATCATCCTTAGATGTAACCGATCTTCGATCGGTGAAATCGACGGATGATGAAAAACAAAAAGCTATTTTAGAAGCTACACCTGCAAAAATTGATCTAAAATCGATAATAGAAAGAGATAAATTAGAAATATCTAGACTCCTAGCTGAATTAAGAACTGGATTAATACCTTATGAAAAAATTAATGAAATAACACTGAAAGCTTGGGAAAAACAATCGGAAAATAATTTTTTTGTTAATAAATTAACAACAATCAAAACGTTGCTCAAAACAACATTGTTAAGTGATGCCGACACAAAAAATAAAGAAGAAATAGAATCTATTATTGATAATATGGATAATGCCGTTAAAATTAAGAAATTAATTGATGAAATAAACAAATACTTTGAAAGTAAAGACAATATTATTAAGGAAGTTGATAGTTATAGGAAAAAAATTACAGTTCAAGCACGGAGAGGTTTATTAAATACCGGCATTTTCGTCGGTAATATGTTAAAAAGTTTTAAAAATTATAACAAATTCCTTGACACGATTAATGAATACGAAAAATTCAAGCTCGAATATGAAGAACTCAAAAAAAATCTCGATGCAGAAAGTATTACCTATGTTGATTCATTGTTAAGACCTATAGACGAAAAAATGGAAAATATGAGTGATATTACTGAAAAACTTGCGACTAAAAAAGATGATCCAATTCTTAAAGATTATCTGGAGGATGATGGTCATATAAAAATTGGACCAAAGGTTGGTGATAAAGTTCAATGTAAAAAAGTTAAAGGCGGTAAATTATATGATTGCACAATCACTAAAAATTGGCACGACGAGACGTACGATATTAAATACGACGATGGAACTACTGCAGAAAAAATAAATATTAAGGATATAAAACAATCCGATGATACATTAAATACCGGTCTTATTAAACTTAAAACAGGTAATTTTCCAGATGGATTTTATGGTTTTAATAAAACTAATTTAAAAGATAATGATGAAAGGGCGTTTTATGAATTAGCACATATATTCTTAGGACCTGAACCTTCACGTAATATTGGTGTTAATACTAAAAAAAGGCCTTCTCAAGGTAAAAAGGGTGGTACTCAGAAAACCAATAATATTAAACGAAATATTACCCAAAAATCGCATAAAAAACGCACTAGTCAGAGGGTATTTAGAAAACTGAAGACAAATATTAGCAGAAAAGTGCTTTCGTGAAGGGTTTGAATAAAAAATAGAATTATATTATAACTTAATTCTATTTTTTTAAATGTCAGGAAAAACTAATTTATTATCTACAAAAACGCAAGCAGAATATCAAGCAGATAATCAGAGAAATGCAGAATTTGACAAATTTAAAAATGCCCTAGCAGGATCACTTTCAAATAATCAACAAATTGCAGAAGGAATGGAAAGATCTACAGCAGAAGCAGCAGAAAGAGAAAAAAACCTAAAATTACTTATAAATAAGGCAACAAAAAAACCATATCCAAAAGAACCAACAAAATCGAATACGCAACCAATTTTGGAAAATCTAGAAGAAACAACAAACATATCTCCACCACCACCACCAACACAAGAACAACTTCAAGAAACTGCTGCAAAAAAAGAAACAGAACCGACAATATCACTACAATCAGCCCCCCAAACATTTGGTCAGAACCCCGTAGTGGCTCAACAACTAACGGCACCGTTTGGTAGACAAACCCCCGAACTATTAAGGGGTGTATCTTTCAAATATGAAAACGAAAAATATAAACTCTACCCCCAAGTTTCTAATCAACAAGGAGAACCATTGACTTTTCAAGAGGATCAACTCGACCAATGTTCTGATGAAAATTGTTTTACTTTTACGCCCCGCACTGATGAATCATTGCTTGCCAAATATTTTTTAAGTTTATTTTTTAGCAACAAATATACCGAAATAAAGGCTGTTTTAGACGATAATAAAACGGAAAATCTATCAGAATATCAACAAAAAATAAGTGAAACATATTTTTTGATAAAAAGTGCATTAATCACCAATACAGATAATAATATATCTATACAACGTGATAAAAAATTAACTTTCATAGTGGCATCGATCTTTTATGCTAGGGAAAATGATATAAAAGAAGGGTCAGGTGGATACGGACAACGGAGATTATTAGATCGTAATGAAATTTATAACATATTAATTAATTTATTTAAAAATTCTGAGTTATTTACAAATGATGCTGATTCTAAAATTTTGGCTAATAAAATAATAATTTTATATATTGGTGAGGTTAATGAAGAAACTATTATTGGTCCCACTACTACCTTAACGAATGAAGAAAAGGAACAACTTCCGGCTTCTTTAGATGATACAAATTACAATTGGATTAAATATTTACCTAAAGATTTAAATTTTGCTGATTATGATCTAAATATACCTATTAATAAAAAAGTTTTCGAAATATTATATAAAATATTGAATACTAATAACGAATTACAATTTAATACTATATTTGATACGACAGAAACAGATCCAATAGTTACATTTATTGAAACTTTACCAGCGTGGACAGAAGGACTTGAAAAATACGAAGAACCCCTATTATCACCAACAGAAGAAACAGGAAATGAAGTTACTAATTTTGAACCATTTAAAGATGAGGATTTCGAAGGAGGAAAGCAGAACGGAGGTGCCTTTCCAAAAGTTATAGATAATTTTAATAAATTTAATGAACAAATATTAATGATGAAATATAAGGAAACTACAGATTCTGAAGTAAAAGTACAATTCGTAGTTCCATTTATTAACGAAGATAATAAAATGATTTTATCATTTGACAATTTTTACAAAAATAAAATGGGTATATTACCAGTAAACTATATCGATTTAACAAAACAAATTGAGAATTATATTGATGTCAAATGGTTTACTATAAATCTTAATAAAAATTTTCAAACATTACAAACATTACAAACATTACAAACATTACAAGAAAATGAGAAAAAACAAGAAGAAAACAAAGAGCTAGAAGAAACGCAAGAAAAAGAGCACCAAAAACGTTTAAAAGAACAAATACAAAACCTACCACAAGTATCACTAGTATCACCAAATATAACTGTATCAGAAGAACCTAATGAAATATCACAATCTCCTATTGAACTGACAAAAGAAGAAATAACCAAAATTATTAATTCAAATGAATCAGATAATGTTTCAGATAGTCTTGATATAGCAACCAATGCCAAAACAAAAATTACAAAGAATGAATTATTACAAAATATAAAATTATATTCAGATGAAACCGAAAATTATATTTATAGTATTTTGTTAAAAAAAAGAAATTTAAGTACTGAAGAACAAGCATTTATAGATTATTATGATCTCAAAAATATTGATACAATTTTTAATAATAAAGATAATGCTGATAATAAAACAAAAATTCTAAAATTATTGTTTGATAATATTATTTCTAATAATTATTTAATCAGAATAGAAAATTTAATAAAAATATATTCTATTGATATTGATAAGATCAAACGAAGATTTTTTAATAAAAAGGAAATAAATAAAAACATTAATAGTATAGAAATCAGAAAATCAATAAATAAAATTGATACAAATAATTCTTATTATAATTCGCTACAAAATGAACCTTCAGATGATTTTGAACGTATTAGTGGTGAAGTTTTCGATGTAACAACTCCGACTGCAGATACGCAGTCAAAAAAAGGAGGAAATAATTTAACAAAAACCTACAGAAATTTCCCCCCAAAAAAATCTATCACTCTCTTCAATACCCGAAGAAATCTCGATTCGACCACACCTACTCCCCTCAAATTATACGCTCATATCAATAAAAAACGGTTTACTCGTAATAAAAAACGCGCGCATAAGAAAACACAACGTTATCCTTAGTTCCAAAGCTACCTATGAGTTCCGTTTCTAAAACTAATATTTAGTTAAGCCGTATAGATAAAAAAGGGAGGTTTTTAAGGAACCGTAGGTTCCTTAATTTTATATAATTTTCATAAAATATATAAAATTGTTTTATCCTATTTGTATTATGACAGAAATACAACAAAACATTCATTATGTTATGGCCATTATTAAGGTTCCTATGTTACGTCAATTAAATGGTTCATTTGATTCACTTTCCGACCATACCACTATCTCATTTGAAATGATTGATAATCTTCCGACGAAGCCCGATTATAAAGTAGATAATAATTATATTAAATTAAAATTAAACGAAATGTTTGCCGAACCACCCATTGCATTACGCAAACCATCTTTTACCCCTTCACATATTATTAAGAATGATGTTATATTAGATGATATTGATACAGGGTTGGAAGAACCAGTTCGAGAACCTGAACAAGAACAAATACTTGAACCTGATCCTGAACCAATACTAGAACCTGAACCCGCACTTGAAATTGATAATTCTGAAGAAATTGCTGCATCTAAGCTACGGCGATTTGGTGAGAATTTTTTATCCCAACATAAAAAAAAACATTCTAAAAAGTTAAAAACGAGACCACCAAGCCCCGATTTTAAAATAAAATCCTAGATAAAAACCATTTATTTAATTAGTTATGATTATCACTTGAAAGGAGGGATCTTAAGGGAACCTTGGTTCCCTTAATTGAGATAAGGTCGTTGATCTTTGTGAACAACCATAGGTTCTGGCATTACTAGAGGTGTTCTGTCCATAATCGATAAACTTTGAAACGGCTTAATATCGGGCTGAAAATCGGACATAGGACTCACTAAATTGGTGACTCCAGTTCCTCGTAAATACGATTCGATATCACAAGCATTGTAAGCCAGGTTCTCCGATGCAATACGTCCCATTAGGAGTCCATTACCTGCAAAATGGGTTTCGGTCGGAACACTATATCCATTCTTTTTTTCGGTTAAATAATCCATTTTGTTTTTAAATCGATCTTGTTCCATCTTGTAATCACCTGGACTGTTTTTATTGCGTGTTGATGCCATCTTATTATATGTCTTTAAATAATATAATCAAGACAAAATAAAATTTAGTGTAATCGCTTTACAAGTTCTCTATATGGTTCGAAACTTGTTGTAAATTTTTCAGAAAAAAATTCGACTAAACATAAATGAAACAACTGCAAATAATCGTAAGAAAACAAAACCGCGATGCCTATATTAGGATCTTCGGAGAACATTCGTAATGCGGCCTTAGAATACAACTCTTTAAATTCGGCAACATCTTTGGTGCAACTGTAAACATAATCCATTACTTGCATTGCAGCTACATCGTCGTATGACATTTCATCCCGGGTTAAATCATCAAGAACTTCTTGGTTATGGTTCTCAATGTCTTTGATACGTTGTTCGTAGACAGTTTGGTTCATTTCGAACAGTGCACGTACGCATTTACGGTATTGTTCTGTGTCATTATATTCTATGGGGGTTTCAGTACGGTAACGCATATTGTTTATGTAAAACAATATGTATTTATGTAGTTTTACGTGAACTTTATTAATAATTTGTTTTTTAACAAAACATAATATATTATTAATACGGATAGACCTATAGGTAGTGCCAATGGTTCGTAATAATTCAAGTATGCCCAGGTCATTACAAATATTACAGGAAATATATGTAAACGAGGTATCAATGAATAACATTCGGATGTTCGGAAAAATATCCAGAATCCTGCGCATATAACAGCAATTATTACCTTGTTGTTATACGAAATATACCTGTCTAATATCATTTTATATATATTTACTATCTAAAAACTTACAGAAGGACGGTTTCCTTGTTGGAATTTGGGGTCGGTTGACATATCACGTGTCATCATACCTCCTCGGGTCCAGCCGTTCAGTGCGGACTCCTCCACATTCTTCGCAGGATCACTCACACGATCCTTCATCTTATCATCCGTAGGATAGAGCGCATACTCAGAAAATGATTTCTCCATAATGGTCGACACACTCTTCTTATCCCCCACAGTTTCACCCTGTTGGAGCTGGGATTCCAATGCTGGGTCACAACTGCCTCTGCCTAAATAAGGAACTGTGATGAAGGGACGGGGATACAATGCAACGTGACTACCAGGGCCTGGACGACCGTTCTCTGCGTTGTATAATACACTGGACTCGCTATCCACTAATCCACCAGTTAGACCATGACCATTGGCTAATCCGGTAAAAGATAAGGTAGGTTGTTGGGTCGCAAATTGGACGTGGTTGTCCGAAATAACATTACTAAAATAGTTTGACAAGGTATAATTCGCAAATCGGGTGTTATACACGTTTTTCTGGGATTGATCCGTAGAATCCATTCCAATACGTCCCATATTGTTAAATTGATAATCAAATATTGATGCCATTCTTACACTATATTTATACTATTCATTGATATTTTTTTCAGCTTTTATCTTCCTCCATTTTCTCTGAGTTTTCCGACATTCAAATTTGTCGTTACGTGTCTCCCCTTCTTTACACTTTTTCACACATCGCCGGGTTTTCGGATTCATCTCTTTTCCATCTGGACAAACATCTACCATTGCATCTTTAAGTTCTCTAACTCCTTTAATAACTAATCTTTTCTTTTTCGGTAGTAGTTTCACTGATACTGCGCTTTGATAACTTTTTTCTTCCGAGAGTGGTTTGGGTTCCATTATTTCTGGATTTTCCGCTATTATTTCCTTCATCTCTTTTGGTGAAATGGATTTCGCTTTTGCCGATGCGTCCGTAATTGTTTTCTCTAAAACCACCGGCATCAATGGTCCATCGGTCAATATGTGATTCTTAAAGTGCTTGTTGAACCGTTTCAGCACATTGTTTTTTTCTAAAATTTCTTCGTACCTATGAATCGCCGTCTCTATACCAATTCGCTTCATCACATTGGCATTCGTCATATCTAAAAACAAATTCGCGAGATTAAGACTTAACTGAATATCCATTTTTTTATAAGTATTTTTCAAAACGTCTAATAGTGCGAACCCTACACCGTACGAATCGAATGTGTCCACACATTTATTCACCAATGTTTCATAAGGTACTTGTCCGGGTGTTATAACGTGCAGTAACGTCTCACCAAATTGCTTTAATAGGTTAGTGGTCGCCTTTTCCAAGTTCAAAAATGAGCCTGTCTCGTTAGCTGCATAATGCAAAAAAAATCGTATTGCTGCACTTGCTTCTGTATCACCCCCTGCTTTCAAACTACCGGCGATACTTTTAAGATGGTCGGTTTTGAATTTATCCGAATAACTTGCGTATTTATCGTAAGCTTTCTTATTTAAAAATTTACATTCGAGAGGGAAGGACCAATGATATTTTCCAAACCCATATTTCGATTTCAATGCTTCCTTTATCATCATTTTCTTTTCTTGTATCAATCCAAAATCTATAAAATTAATGCGATTAGTTCTCTCGTTATAAACGATATTTTGCGGTTTCAAATCGTGATGAATTATACCGTGATCTAAAAACACCTTTACCCCCATTAATACGCGGTGCGCTTCCAACCAAAAACGCTCAATTTGTACTACTCGCTCCTGGGAATTGGATCCCTGTGATAATTTTTTAGAAAATTGTTCCAAGTTGTCCCCACCATTTTCCATAATCAACAATGTATATTTCGACAAATTATTGACGATTTGGGGATCGGCCTCTTTTAATTTCCTACATTTTATTGCGGATTGTTTATTGTATTCGTTATTATCCACTGTACACGATTCCGGGGTTCCTAAATAATAATCATTGTTCGGATCGACCCGTTTTACCGCATCATATTCCTTTAATTCAACGACTGCTTCGTCATCTTTCATTAATTTGGTAACCTTGTTACCACTTGGTCTATTAGATTTTCCTTTGCAATTCAATGGGGGATTATGAACACATCCGTAAGTTCCCTCTCCTACCACCGTGGATGATTCGGCCATTTTATAGTTATATTTTAAAGATATTATATTCTACTATTATTTTCTTAGAAAAAAGTAAAAAATCGTAGGGGGTACCCTACGATTTTAAAAACGTGAAAAAGCGTGTGAGAAAGTCGACCGAGGTTTTTGAAAATGGACAAAAATAAATGTCCAAATAAATGTCCAGGACCAAAGAGTTGAAATGAGCATTCCGCAAAAACTATACAATTCTTTTATTGTTACCATAATAGTAACCATAAATAATATAAAAAAACAGATGACTGCATAAGATTTTCGATAAAATATTTTAAAAAATGATTTAGCTCCTTTTTATGTAACTCTATATTAGGATTCCAATGGATTCAAATAAAGGAGAAAAAATAAAGATTGAATATGAATGTAAATTTTGTGACTATTATACCAGTGATAAAACAAAATTTAATCGCCATTGTTTTACTGCAAAACATAAAAAGGTGAAGGACGAGTTACAAAAAGGAGAAGATAATGCAGTAAATAATGATATAAAAGGAGAAACTGTTTCATTGCATTGTTCTTGTGGTAAAAAATTTAAATTTAGACAAGGTTTATATAAACATAAGAAAATGTGCACATCTAATAATAAAAATACATTAGAACACCTGAATAATGCAGTCGAATCCGATAAAATATTATCAATACCATTTGTTATAGATCTAATAAATCAAAACAAAGAATTCAAAGACCTTTTAATGCTGCAAAGCAAGCAATTGATGGAGCAGGCGAATCAACAATCAAAATCTAAGGATGAATTAATAAATAAATTAATAGAAAGAGAACCTGCGAATAATAATATCAATACTATTAATGGTAATGTCACCAATAACAATCAGAAGTTTAATTTAAATTTCTTTTTAAATGAAACTTGTAAAGATGCGATGACTATCCAAGAATTCTTAGATAGCATTCGTATTACCTTTGAAGATCTTCTGCTAATAGGTAATGCTGGATTTGTTAATGGTGTCTCCGACATTCTTATTAAACAATTACGGGATATGGACGTTTCCAAGAGACCAATCCACTGCACGGATTCCAAACGTGATACCATTTATCTGAAGGAAAATGCAGCTTGGAACAAGGATGATAAAGACAAAACCAAATTGAAACAAATCCTAGAAAAGATCGAATATAGGAATGTAGTTGCACTCCGTGATTGGTGTAACGAGAACCCGGATGCCAGAGTAAATAATACACCAAATAATATATTAAAAGACAAAATCTATTTACAAACGCTGCAGGGAGACGACAAAACCCGTGACAAAATCATCAAAAATATATCTAAAGAAGTTATGGTGGAAAAGGAATAATTTCTTTAAGTACCTAATTTGATTTATTCTAAAATTGTAAAACGTGTAAGAAAGTCGACCGAGGTTTTTGAAAATGGACAAAAATAAATGTCCAAAAAAATGTCCAAGACAAAAGAGTTGAAATGAGCATTCCGCAAAAACTATGTTCGTTACCATTCTGCAGTAAATACCATAATAATATTAATAGGTTGGTAGCATAAGTATTTTTGGACATTTTTAAATTAGGGATTTTTTTGTCATTCACATTAACATTACATTTTTGTCCAAAAAATCATTGAGACTTAATACTATTGTTATTATTATGAATATTGGAGTTAATATATTTTTTAAAAATTTATTTTTGTTACTGAGAAAAATACAGGGACTTTTAATGACATATTAATGACAATATTATCCATTTATTATTTTGTTATCATAAATGGTAACAAATGTATATACGGAACTAATATTCTAATAATAAAGTAAAAAGGAATCATGGAGAACCGTAGGTTGAGAGCCCATAGGGCTCTCTGAGCCTGATTTCTTTAAGTACCTTTTCTAATTTATTGTATTAATGAAAAAACGTGTGAGAAAGTCGATCGAGGTTTTTGAAAATGGACAAAAATAAATGTCCAAAAAAATGTCCAGCCCAAAAGAGTTGAAATGAGCATTTTACAAAAACTATGTTTGTTACCATTCTGTAGTAAAAACATAAAATCACTTTATATATTGTTAGCATAAGGAATTATTCGAAAATGATTTAGAGGGATTTTTATGTCATTCTATATTAATGATAATGAGTGACAGTTTTGTCCCTAAAAATCCTTCAGAACTTTTTTGTGATTATTGTGGCTATAATACGCAGTATAAAAGAGATTATGAAAAACATTTATTGACAGCAAAACATTTACGAATGACAAAAAATGACAATGAATCTTATAAATGTCCCGAAAAATTTGCGTGCCATTGTGGTAAGAAATATAAATACCGTCAAGGTTTATTTTCACATAGAAAACAATGCATAAAGGAAGACGATAATAGCACAACATTATTGCAGGCATTACCTAATGATATGCTGAACACCAATGTTATATTGGAGCTAATAAATCAAAACAAAGAATTCAAAGACCTTTTAATGCTGCAAAGCAAGCAATTAATGGACCAAGCGAATCAACAATCAAAAAACAAGGATGAACTAATAAATAAATTAATTGAAAGAGAACCTACTAATAGTACTAACAATACTATTAATGGTAATGTTACCAATAACAATCAGAAGTTTAATTTAAATTTCTTTTTAAATGAAACTTGTAAAGATGCGATGACTATCCAAGAGTTCTTAGATAGCATTCGTATTACCTTTGAAGATCTTCTGCTAATAGGTAATACTGGATTCGTGAATGGTGTCTCCGACATTCTTATCAAACAATTACGGGATATGGACGTTTCCAAGAGACCAATCCACTGCACGGATTCCAAACGTGATACCATTTATTTAAAGGAAAATGCAGCTTGGAACAAGGATGACAAAGACAAAACCAAGTTAAAACAAATCATAGAAAAAATAGAATATAGAAATGTAGTTGCACTTCGTGATTGGTGTAACGAGAACCCGGATGCCAGGGTAAATAATACACCAAATAATATATTAAAAGACAAAATCTATTTGCAAACGCTGCAAGGAGACGATAAAACCCGTGACAAAATTATCAAGAACATATCCAAAGAAGTAATGGTGGAAAAGGAATAATTTCTTTAAGTACCTTTTCTAATTTATTCTAAAATTGTAAAAACGTGTAAGAAAGTCGATCGAGGTTTTTGAAAATGGACAAAAATAAATGTCCAAAAAAATGTCCAGTTCAAAAGAGTTGAAATGAGCATTTTGCGAAAACTATGTTTGTTACCATTCTGCAGATAAAATTGAAAATCGTTTGATATATTGTTAGCATAATAAAAAATAAATAATGAACAAAAAGTATTTAGGCATTTTTTTTCATTGAATAATATACAATGAATTTTGATGCTGATCAAGCTAAAAATTACAGTTGTGAATTATGTGGGTTCTACGGTAACAAATTAAGTAACTTATTGACCCATAATTCCACTAGTAAGCATAAAAATTCAATGAAATTCAATGAAAAAAAATGCGGTAAATATTTTTGTAAATTATGTAATATTTTTTGCGACACTGTTACCATTTTACATATACATAATTTATCTGTAGAACATAAAATTAAAATAAATGAAGATAAGACTGACGTAATTAAATATAATTGTGATATTTGTAATAAAGAATACAAAACTAATAACAGTCTTTGGTACCATAAGAAGAGATGTATAAAAGACAAAGATAAAAATGGGGATTCTGAGGAGCCACTTAATGTCTCCTCAATCATAATAAATCTAATAAAAGAAAATAATGATTTCAAAAATTTATTGTTAGAACAAATGAAAGAGACCAAAGAACAACAAAAAGAAAATAAAGAATTAATAAATAAAATGGTTGAAATTACTCAGAACCAAATATCTACGGTAAGTACAATTAATAGTAACAACAACACGATCAATAACAACCAAAAATTCAATTTAAATTTCTTTTTAAATGAAACTTGTAAAGATGCAATGACCATCCAAGAATTTTTAGATAGCATTCGCATTACCTTTGAAGACCTCCTGTTAATTGGAAATACCGGATTTGTTAATGGTGTCTCCGACATCCTTATCAAACAATTACGGGATTTGGATGTGAGTAAGCGTCCGATCCACTGTACGGATTCCAAACGTGATACCATTTACCTGAAGGAAAATGCAGCGTGGAACAAAGATGACAAAGACAAAACCAAATTGAAACAAATCCTAGAAAAGATCGAATATAGGAATGTAGTTGCACTCCGTGATTGGTGCAATGAAAACCCAGATGCCAAGGTAAATAATACCCCGAACAATTTGTTAAAAGACAAAATTTATTTACAAACACTGCAGGGAGACGATAAAACCCGTGATAAAATAATAAAAAACATATCTAAAGAGGTAATGGTGGATAAAGAGTAGGGTAATAGAACCCTCGCTTAATTATGTTATCATATTAGGTAACATAATTTAATCATTATCAAAAGGAGGGGGTCGTAGGGGGAACCAAGGTTCCCTCAATCGCCCTCAGCGT
>TBL_comb47_HYPODRAFT_10005531_pt1 | contig 14044 bp, 12 predicted proteins | sample TroBogypolimnion_40_FD_10682 | JGI IMG/M metagenome (IMG submission 10682)
GTCCAGAATGTGCGGGGCGGGTGTCCAGAATGTGCGGGGCGGGTGTCCAGAATGTCCGACCTGTCCGACCTGTCCGACCTGTCCGACCTGTCCGACTCGGTCGCCAGGTGTCCAAAATCTGCGGGGCGGGTGTCCAGAATGTTTACTCGCTGCCTCTGGCCCCCGGAAACTCAGTTGCATTTTACATGTCCGTAAAGCATATTAACGGTCCTGACTTATGAAAGCATATAAATAGGAATCATGTTTATGAAATTTCAATACGTCGTTCTCCTTGCCGCGTTCTGTATTTTCCCATTACACGTCCAGGCAACTCCACCCGCAGCCAGCCCTATTCCGGAGCCCGTAAAGGTGACATCCGTCGAAGGCATCACCGAATACCGGCTGGCTAACGGCCTGAAGGTGCTGCTTTTTCCGGACAACAGTAAACCGACGATGACTGTAACTATAACTTATCTGGTGGGATCACGCCATGAAAACTATGGAGAGACAGGCATGGCCCACCTCCTGGAACATCTGGTCTTCAAGCCTACCAAAAACTACAGCGGCGAAAACGGCACAAAAACCCCGAAAGACATTCTGGACAGCCTAGGCGCCCGCTTCAACGGCACCACCGAATATGATCGCACCAACTATTTCAGCAGCTTCCCGGCCTCCGCCGACAATGAAAAGGCCATTCTGGCGCTTGAGGCGGAACGAATGGTCAACTGCATGGTGGGTGTGAATCCGGCAAAGGCCGCCGAACAGCTCAAAACCGAAATGACCGTGGTCCGCAATGAATTTGAGATGGGGGAGAACAGTCCGTTCAATGTGACGATGGAGCGAACCATCGCCGCCGCATTCGACTGGTCAAACTACGGAAAATCGGTTATCGGCTGCAAAGCCGACATCGAGAATGTCAATATAGAACATCTGGGGGCATTTTACCGGAACTACTATCAACCCGACAATGCGGTACTGCTCGTGGCCGGCAAGATGGACGAAGCCAAAACCCTTGCCCTGATCAACGAAACGTTCGGCCGCATTCCAAAACCAACCCGCAAGCTTCAACAAACCTACACCGTGGACCCGACACAGGACGGAGAACGGCTGGTCACAGTGCGCCGCGTCGGCGATACGCCGGCAGTGATGGCGGTCTACAAGATCCCCGCATCCAGTGACGAACAATATGCCAGTTTGGAACTGCTGGCTTCGATCATGACCAGCGCGCCGTCCGGACGTCTCTACAAAGCGCTGGTGGAAACCAAAAAAGCGGCCAGTGTTTTCGCTTATCCCGGTTCTACCGCCGAGCCCGGTTTCCTGCTCTTTGGAGCAATGCTGCCCAAAGGCGGCAGCGTGGATGACGTCAGAGAGGAAATGATTAAGGCGCTGGAGAACGTCGCCAAAGAACCGGTCACGCAGGAAGAAGTGGAACGCGCCCGCCGGGAATTCATGAAGCAGGTGGAACTGGCGCTTAAAGATTCCGGCATGCTGGGAATCTGTTTGAGCGAGTATATTGCCATTGGCGACTGGCGACTGTTCTTTCTGAACCGGGATCGCGTGAAAGCGGTTACTCCGGAGAACGTTCAGCAGGCTGCTGTAACATATTTAAAAAGATCAAACCGCACGGTTGGACAATTTATTCCCACGGAGAAACCTGACCGCACCGAGATTCCCGCCGTGAAAGATGTAACCGCCATGGTAAAAGATTACAAGGGCGAAAAGGCCGTAGACAACGGCGAAGACTTTGACGCCTCACCGGCCGCCATTGAAAGCCGGACTATCCGCTTCACCACTCCGGCAGGGCTCAAATGCGCGGTTGTACCCAGGAAAACTCGCGGCGGCGCAGTAAGCGCCACCATCAGTCTCCACTTTGGCGAAGAGAAAGCGCTGCGGGGCAAACGCATTGCCGGCGGACTCTGCGCCTCCATGCTGATGCGGGGAACGGAAAACCATACACGCCAGCAGATCAAAGATGAATTCGACCGGCTGAAAGCGCAGGTTTACTTCGGCGGTTCCGCCGAGGGGGTTTCTGTTCAAATCAATACTACCAAAGAGAACTTTGCGGAAGTAATGAAACTTATGGCCGAAATTCTGCGTAAACCTGGCTTTCCGGCGAAAGAATTTGCGCTTCTGGTGCAGGAGAATATTACCGGGATCGAGTCTCAACGCTCCGAACCTTCCGCCCAGGCCGGCCTTGCTCTATGGACCCACCTGCGCCCCTACCCGGCGGAACATGTGCGGCATGTCGCGACCTTCGACGAGGACATCCAATCGCTCAAGTCCGCCACGGTGGAAGAAGTGAAAGACTTCCACAAGGCTTTTTACGGAAGCAACGGCGAAATGGCGGTGGTGGGTGACGTGGATGCATCGGAATTAAAGCAGCTCGTCACCGGATTATTCGGGGATTGGAAACCAACTGTCGCTTATGTGCGCATCCCCCGTCAGTTCTTTTCCGTGGAACCAATAACCCGCAGTCTGGAGACCCCGGACAAGGCTAACGCAGTTTTCATCACCGGTATGGGGATAAAAATGCGGGACGACGATCCCGATTATCCGGCGATGATGTTCGCTAATTATATGCTTGGCGGCGGTACCTTCAAGGGCCGTCTCATGCAACGCATCCGCGAGAAGGAAGGCCTGAGCTACGGAGCTCGCAGTTCACTGGATGTTTCCAGTAATGACGCAGCGGGGGAATGGACGAGCTATGTCATTCTTAACCCGGTCAATATCCGGAAAGTGGAAACCGCATTTCAGGAAGAACTCGCCAAAGCGCTGAAAGACGGCTTCAGTACTGAAGAAATAGCCGCCGCCAGACATGGCTGGATGCAGGGACGTGAAGTCGGACGGGCCAGGGAAAGCGAACTGGCAAACCGGCTGTCCAGGCTCCTTTTTCTCGACCGGACATTGTTTTTTGACGCCGACCTGGAAAAGAAAGTGGCCGCCCTCAGCAACGAACAGATACTGGCGGTATTGCGCAAGCATTTTGACCCTGCCAAACTATCAATGGTCAAGGCCGGAGATTTCAAAAATGCATCCCAGGCTAAGAAGTAAGTTATTCAGCAACGTTGTAAGCCTGAAATTCTTTATCGGACAGTTGCTTGAAAACCTCGAAATAAAGATGGCGGCTGCCCCACATATAATTGGCTAATTCCATGAATTGCGGCCGCGACCAGTATTTTTCAGGATCGCGGCGGGCAATCTCAAGCAGTTTATTGAAGAAGATTGTGCGTCCGTCGCCGGTTATCGCCTCAGTGTCCGTATCGCCGCAGGCCTGGCGGATGCGCCGGCTGAGGAAAGGGTCTTTAAGCAGGCCGCGCGCAATCATTATTCCCGCACAACCGGTGGAGCAGGACACGGCAATTGCATCATCCGCGGAAAAGATGTCGCCATTGGCTATCAACGGAACGTTTCCGGCAAGCTTCACCGCCCGGACAATACGTTCAATTCCCTGATCGGTTTTGCGGTACATTTCTTTAACCGTGCGGAAATGCATGGCGATAAAATCCAATTTAATTCCTGATACGGCCTGCTCGAAAATACTTTCCATTTCAGCGGCGTCTTCATAGCCGGTACGCAGTTTAACGCTCAGCGAAAAATCCGGACAGGCACAGGCGGTCTGCTCAATGATTTGCCGCATAAGTTCCGGTTTGCGCAGCAATGCGCCCCCTGCCCCGCCGCTGATAACCTGCTTGCTGGGACAGGCAAAATTCAGATTAATACCGGCAACTCCGAGGTAGCGAAAACGCACCGCCGCTGCGGCGATAAGCCCGGGATTAATACCCATCAGTTGAACTATCACCGGCAAGCCGGTTTCAGTGAACGGCCGGATGAAATGCCGCAATTTGGAATCCCGCGGGACATCGGTGGAAATACGCAGGAACGGTGTGATCCAGAAATCAATCAGTCCCAGTTCGGAAACCGCCTTGCAGAACAGCGGATGCATAATGCCTTCCATCGGACCCGGCATAATTCGGGAAACCGTTCCGCCGCCGGCAAGCTGTAACGGCTGGAGCAAGTTTTGAAGCGGTATGACTGCTGTTTTACGCATAGTCACTTCTGGCATATCGGACAGAAACATGAGGATCTGCCGCCGAGAACGGCTTTCCGTATAATCGCGTTGCACACGGGACAAGGCAGGCCGTCTTTGCCGTATATTTTAAGCTGCTGAACAAACTTGCCTTCAGAACCATCCACTTGTTTATAATCGGAAATCGTCGTGCCGCCCGCTTCAATCGAGCGTTCAAGCACTTCCTTGATGATCCTGACCATTTTCGCGCACTGGGGACGGGTGACGGCAGAGGCGGTGCGAAGCGGACTGATTCCGCTGAGGAAAAGCGATTCCGCCGCGTAAATGTTGCCCACTCCGACCACAATCTTATTATCCATGATCGCATTTTTAATCGGGCCTGAGCGTTTTTTCAGATTGTTGTAGAGATAAGCCGGGGTAAACTCATCGCTGAGCGGTTCCACGCCGAGATTGACCAGCACGGAAGGATGAGCGCCGGCAGCATCCAGCAGACAGGTTTTGATAAAGCCGAAACGGCGCGGGCATTCATAGCGCATGGTCCGTCCGTCGCTCAAATGGAAAAAGACATGGTCGTGTTTTCTTTTCGGCTCATCCGCCGGAACTATTCTGATTGCTCCGGACATGCCCAGATGCATGACAAAAGCCCAGCGGTTCTTCAGTTCAATGATGATATACCGCGCCCGGCGGCGCACGGAAATGATTTCCTGCCCGACAAGTTCCGGGCGGTTTTCCAGATCCAGCGGATAGCGGATAGCGGCAATAAATGTCTTGATGGCGGTAAAATGCCTGCCGGTCAGATGGACGGCTAAAGCTCTGGTGATAGTTTCAACTTCGGGGAGTTCAGGCATAATGTTCTTCCTTTATTGTCCAGGCAGGGAAATGCCTTTGATCTTTTTAAATAATGACACGGCGTAAGAATCGGTCATTCCGGAAATATAATCGAGGATATTTATCAACCGGACATAGGAACTTTCCAGCCATTGCGGATCATCCTCGTTGCGGTAGCGCTTGGGAATCAGCAGCATCAGGCGGCTGTTGCGGTACAGCGGTTTATGGCCGCCGCGCCTGGCGGCGGCAACATCGTTAACGCTGGTGGTAAAGGCGTCAAGCAACCCTTGAGTAAGCTCAAAACCGGCGGCTTCGATCTCTACCGCCCGGCGATAAGTATAAACATCTTCAAAGCTGCGGGCTTCGATCTTTTTAAGCGCCTCGGCGGCCGGGATCAGCTCCATCAGCGGTTCCTGAAGTTCGCCGTGAAGAATCTGTTCCTGATGTTTCTCAAAACAACCGGTAAGCTGGGTTACGAGCTTGCCGATAGCCCTGGCGCGCATCAGTTCGACCTTGCGTTCCGGCTCGTTGATGTCTTTGAGTTTCTTGCGGAATTCACTGTCGTCAATAATGCGCATAAACAGCGTTTCGAGCTCTTCATAAGCAATCACCCCGAGGATGTGACCGTCTTCAAAATCAATAATGCGGTAACAGATGTCGTCGGCGGCCTCCACCAGATACGCCAGCGGGTGGCGGCACCAGCAGTAGGCATTGTCGCGGATGCGCTTCAGCCCGGTGGTCTCGGCGACTTCGGCAAACAAATCCTTGTCCAACTGGAAAAAATTGAACTTTTTAGCGGCAACGCCGGTCGGAGGATACTCTACCAGCGACGCCATCGGATATTTGGTAAACGCTCCGAGCGTGGCGCAGGTCAGTTGCATTCCGCCTGGATTTTCCGGCATCTGGAGCCGTGCGAGCACTCTGAACCCCTGGGCATTGCCTTCATATCTTTCAATATCGGCGCATTCCCGCGGCGACATTTGAGCTTTCATCGCGGCGGCGACACTGGAATGACAAAACCAGTGGCGGATTGCCTCCTCGCCGGAATGTCCCAGCGGCGGATTGCCGATGTCATGGGCCAGGCAGGCGGCGGCGACAATCGCGCCGATATCGCTGGGCTGAATCGAACCCACATCGTGACTTTTGCAGATAAACACCCCGGCGTTGGCGCCGATCGAACGTCCGATGCAGGCCACTTCCATGCTGTGCGTCAGACGGGTGCGGACATAATCGTTCTCGGCCAGCGGAAAGACCTGGGCCTTATCCTGCATCCGGCGGAAAGCGGAGGAAAAAACAATCCGGTCAAAATCCTGCTGAAACGGCGACCGTCCCATGGAAATCGCATCCGCGTCCGCCTTGCCCAGCCGTTTTGATGAAAGAAGCCGCTTCCAGTTCATAAGTAATATCCCTGTGTTGTTCAATAGCCAATAGCATAATATAAACCGCTTTATCAGGAGTTAAAATTTTAAGATGCAAAATTCAAGTAAAGAATTCGATTTTTTATCATTGGCTTTAAAATACAGCGGGTGTAAGTTATAAAAAGAGATGGCAAAATTAACCCGGACTGGAATTATGGCAGACAGCACAGGATTGAACATAGAGAAGCAGCGCGGCTGGAAATGGCGGCTGCGTTCTTCCGGCTTGCTTGATCCCTGGTTCGACCAATATGAGCAATACCTGAAATCATCGCTGGTCAAATCCAATCCGGTCAGATCGGTATTCAAGATCAATAACCGGTACTTCGCCAAATTGGACTGTCCGCAAACTCCGCTGCATAAATTGCGGGCGTATTTTTGCTGCAAAGCCGAGTCGGAGTTCAATACCGCAATGCAACTGGAGAACGGCGGCATTCCGGTGGTCAAGTATCTGGGCTGGGGGCGTCGCGGCTGTTCAAGCATGACTTTTTCCGAAGCCGTTCCCGATGCGGTAACCGCCTGGGAATTCTGGGTGCGCGAATACATTATCGGCGGCAAAGATCATACTGCGTTCCTCGATAATCTGGCGGGATTCCTGAAAAAGTTCATTTATTCCGGTTTTTTTCATCCGGATTTTCACCTGGGCAATATTCTTTACAGCCCGTCAAGCGGACAATTCGCCCTGGTTGATGTTTACGGCATAACCAAACCCGACAGTGTTTCAGTCAGTCAAATGGAACGCATGTATAAGATCGTCCTGGCATTCCGGGACATAATCAGCGACGCGGAAGCTGAAAAACTGATCCTGTTTATGGGCATCCGGGACACCCCGGAAGCCGCCGGATTGTATTTCGAATCGGCATTAAAAGCGGAAGCCGCGTTTCTGAATGACGAATGGCCAAAACGCCGCAGGCAAATTATCGAAAATTACCGGAAATTCATCACCCGCGCAACTGTTGGCGGACAGGAATATCTGCTGAGAAATTCCCCGGCGTCTGAACCGTTAATTACGCTGGCGGAACTGCCGCAAATGTTAAAATCCGGGAATCTGGAAAAAGTAGATTTAACCTCAGATCAAGCTTTAGCAATCTGGCTGAAATCATTCCGTTTGCAGTTTTACGGGATTCCCCACCGTCAGCCGCTGGCTCTTGAAAAAAGCGGCAGCCAAAGCGTACTTTACTTCAATAAAGTTGAAGGAGCCCGCCCCGCTCCCGGCATCCCGGAGGTCACGGAATTTCTTAAACGCTGCGCTTGTTTTTCAATCAGCCCCGCGCATGAAAATCTTCAGCAGACCGCCGCTGGCAGAATACTGATCAACGATCCCGCATTAATTGACCTGGAAGTTTAATTTTCCGCCAGGCTTCGACTTTGGCGGCAAAACTCACCGCGGCATTAGCCGGACTGGTGGACGGCATTACATGGAACTCCAAATCCGGCAGTTTCATCATCCGGGTATGCTTCATAAACAACCGGTGAGCAGTCTGCCCGTTAAAAACCACTTTTTTAATGGCCGGATGTTCTTTAAAAAAGGTCTCGAAATCATTGGGTTCTTCCTGCTTGATATTCGAATCCATACTTCCCGGACGGTGACAATGATGTACCGTATCCCACAGCGCAATGCGGTTCTCGATCAGTTTCCCGATTCTGTTCTCATAAGGCATCGCCGGGTCAAAGTCAAAAATTGTACCCATGATTTTCCAGAACATATTCCGTGGGTGGGCATAATATTGCTGCCGGCGCAATGATTCTTCGCCCGGAATCGAGCCGAGAATCAGTTTGTCGGCGTGCTTGTCCGCAAACGGCGGGAAGGAATATATTCTTATATGCATTTCACCCCTTCGCTACCGCCAGCGGACTCAGTTTTACGACAGGTTCAACCAGATCCAGTTCCGCCTTGATTACTTCGTCAATATCCTTATAGGCCAAAGGCGCTTCGCCCAAATCCAACAGCCCTTTATCGCCGCCCTTCTTCCATTTTGAGCGGAATTTAGACCAGCGGTCGAAGGCGATTCCGGCCATCGCCTTGTCGCAATCATCCACAGATAAACTGCGGCAGGCTTCATTTCTGCCCATTCTACGGCCTGCGCCATGTGAACACGACATGAATGAGTCCGGATTTCCCAAGCCACGGACAATATACGACGAAGTTCCCATGCTGCCGGGAATAATGCCGATTTCTCCCTCTCTCGCCGAAGTTGCGCCTTTGCGGTGAACCCATACTCTCCTGCCGAAATGCTCTTCGCAAGCAGCGTAATTATGATGAATGTTCACTTCCTGTTTGAACTCAACTTTACCGGCGGCGTCAGTCAGCGCCTGCTTGAAACTCCGCATCATCCGATGCCGGTTTTCCAATGCGTAACGCAGCGCGAAATTCATATCACGGATATAGCTACGCCCTTCCTCGCTTTCAACCGGCAGAAACGCCAGATCAGAATCAGGCAGTTCGACGCGGGACTGCTGATTAAGCTTTTTAGCCTGCGCGTGATAAAAGCTGTCAATCCGGTACCCGAGATTCCGGCTGCCGGAATGAATCATCAGCCAGACCATTCCTGTTTCATCCTTTTGCATCTCAATAAAATGGTTGCCGCCGCCCAGCGTTCCCAGGTTGCAGCAATCAAGCGCGCTCGGCCAGGCAGGATGTTTCTCCCCCTTCAAGGACTTAAGATATTGTTCAAAGCCATCCCATTCCGCGGGACTTCTGTGGCTTGAGCCTTCCCCCACCGGCACCAGCGATTTAACCGTTTTCATTACAGCGTGCCGCCTGCTCATATCAGCGAAATGTTCAGCGGGAACATTGGTCTCCACCGCCACCATTCCGCAACCGATATCCACCCCCACGGCATTCGGGATAACCGCGTCTTCACAAGCAATAACTCCGCCTATCGGCATACCGTACCCGACATGACAATCAGGCATGAGGGCGACGTGGTGAAAGGTTACCGGGTGAGCGGCCAGGTTTTTAGCCTGCTTCAAGGCGTCAGGTTCCACCTCTTCACACCAGGATTTAATCGGTATCCTCATCGAATCGTCAAATTTTACCCATTTCATAATTATAATCTCCACCCAGTTCCCCATCCAAGTTTCATTGTATTAATTTCGCACTCTGCAAAGAAAAATCAACCAGTCCATAAAAATCCTTTTTCCGCCGTACTCTTTTTACTTGAAAATATTAGAAAATCATAAACAATCGTGAAAAATATAAGAAGTTGAGGAATTATATTTGACCCTTCTGACAAGCGCGCTATATTTTGATTGATTTATCAAAGCCGGAGTCAATGATATGAGCAATCAAAAAACAAATTCGAACGTACTCATTTGTGATGATGATGAGATATTGTTGAGTTTTTATAAGCGGATAATTAAAAATTCCGGCTATGATGTGCTTACCGCAAGCAACGGCGACGAAGCAATCGAAATCCTTAACGAGATGCCGGTGGCGCTGGCGATAATCGACCTGCTGATGCCCATCCGTTCCGGCTGGGAAGTGATTGAATATATGAGAAGCAAGGAAGCTCTGAAAAATATTCCGGTCATCGCAGTCACCGGACTCGCCCCGTCGCCTGGCGACCTGGAAAAAGTCAACGTCCAATGCAGCGCCATAATTTACAAGGGCGGAGATTTCGACATTGAGGCCTTTACCGCGCTGCTGAAAAAGCTTATCTGAAAGGATCCCCGAAAGATGTTTTTTCCATCCGCCGAGACCGCAGTCCTGCTGCTTATTGACATGCAGGAAAAACTGGTGAAAGCAATGAATTCCAGTGAACAATGCCTGGCGCGTCAGAAAATCATGCTTGAAGCGGCAAATATCCTGAGCATGGATGCGATCATTACCGAACAATATCCTCAAGGACTGGGCCATACCGTGCCGGAACTGGCCGGAATGTTTAAGCCGGACTGGCCGGTTATTGAGAAAAAATCATTTTCCTGTTTCGGCGAACCATTGTTCTGCGGCAGGCTGAAATCGAAACCCAGAAAAACCCTCGCCGTCATGGGCATTGAATCCCATGTATGCGTTTTTCAGACCGTGATCAACGCGCTGGAACAGGGCTATCAGCCGTTTGTGCTGGAAGATGCGATCGGTTCAAGAAATCCGTCCGACATGACAACCGCCTTGAGATTGCTGCGGCATCAGGGGGCAATTGTCACTACCGTGGAATCTTATCTGTTCATGCTGATGAAAAGCGCCGATCACCCGGCATTCCGCCAGATTGCCAAACTCATAAGATAATTTGCCTCTTCACCGGAATTCATTGGTCGTTTTCTGTATAAATAACCGTATCCGTTTTTAGCGGTCAAATAATTTGAATATCCAATATCCAACACGGAATATCCAACATTCAAGGTAAAAAAAACGCAAACCTGAACACATTCTCACACAAAGACGCAAAGACACAAAGAAAAGTAAAACTTGCCGTTGTTTTTCCCGCTAAAAACAATGGCAAATTTCATTGTTCTTCTCTTCGCGTCTCCGTGCCTTCGTGCAAGAATATATTCAGCTTTTTTGTATTTTGCTTTTCCTTCATCAGTTGGATATTCCTTGTTGGATATTGGATATTCGGTTTTTTACCCATAAATTCTAGTGAAGACCCGATAATTTATGGGTCTCCCGTTTTCCGTTTGCGTTTGTGATCTGGTATAAAAACGCATAAATTTTTGAATGTGCATTAGCAATTTCACCGTTTTGAAATATTTTTCAATCTAATACATTATGGTTTTAAATAAATAATATAGAGTTTAGAGATGTTTCATCAGAGAAATATAATAACGGCTGTTGAGTTAGGCACATCAAAAATCTGTGTTCTGGTCGGTGAAGCTCTTCCTGAAGGCGGCATTTCGGTAATCGGCCGCGGCGAAGCCTCTTCCGAAAACGCGATCTGCAAAGGCGAAATCTCGGATATGTCCGCCGCGCTGGATATCCTGATGCGGGTCATTGACGAGGCCGATGAGTCTTCCGGACGCCAGGTAAACAGCAGCAGCCTCATCGCGGTTGCCGTAACCGGGGCCAGCATCAATTCCTATCAGGGCATCGGCACGGTGTTCGTCAAATCCGAAAACCACCGGGTATCCGATGACGACATTGACGAAGCGCTGCAGAATGCCCAGGTGAAACCGCTGCCGTTCGACCAGACGATTATCAACACTTTTGACTCCTATTTCATGCTTGACGGCTGCCGCCGCGTGCGCAACCCGTCCGAGCAGGTGGCGGATAAGTTCGAGGCGTACATCCATGTTATTCACGGCGATACCAACCGGATTGAAAACTTCAAATCAATTCTCCGCGACGCCGGGTTTGACGAAGAAATTATCCCGGCATTCAGCGGCATTGCGTCCGCTTACGGGATTCTGACCGAAGAAGAAAAGGAAAACGGCGTGCTGCTTGCTGATATGGGCGCCGGCACCACTGAATACATTGTGATTTACAATATGGGTGTGCTGTACAGCGGAGTGCTGCCGGTCGGCTTCGACCATGTCGCCAACGATCTTTCCATCGGCCTTGATCTGCATATTTCCACCTGCCGCAAGATGCTTAGAGACGGTTCCATTATGCAGCATATTCATGACCGCAAAGGTTTTGTCGAATTGAAAACCGTCAACGGCAATATCCGCAAAGTTCCGCTTAGCTCAATTGAAAAAATCATTGATCTCCGGCTCCGGGAAATTTTTCAGATTATTCATCGCAAAATCAAAGATCATGGAATTATCAATAACCTCGGCGCCGGCGGCGTAATTTCCGGCGGCGCGGCGCTTTTCCCGAGGACATCCGAGGTTTTTAAAGAAGTTTTTGAATTCCCGGTGAGAATCGGCCAGCCTTTCGATGCCAGCGGCGCGGTAACCGGCATTGAAAATCCGCGTTACAGCACCATCTGGGGCGTACTCAAATTCGGTGAGGAACTCAGCCGGATTCTCACAAACAAAGAAAAGCGCGGCGTTTTCAGCCGGATGTTAAATCCGCTTGATAATGCCGCCAACCGGTTCTGGCAAGGCATGAGCAACTTGAAAAACTCAATAAAGTTTTAGGCAATATGACAGCAGAAAAGACAAAACCAGTCAAAGTTACAGTTGTCGGCATCGGCAATTCCGGAGTAAAAATCATCAACCGCCTGGCGGGTTTAAAAGAATCCGGCTGGCTGAACATGATCGCGGTGGATACCGACGCCGAGTCGATTGAAAAATGCGGCATCCCGGATAAGATTGTCGCCGATATGCAATGGCGCAACGGCATCGGCTGCGGCGGCGATGTTATCAAAGGGCAGCGTTCACTCGGCCGCGAACGCCCCAGAATCAATGAACTGCTGGAAGACACCACGCTGCTGATTGTTACCGGCGGGCTCGGCGGCGGCACCGCCACCGGCGGCGCTCCGATTTTCGCCAGCGTCGCGAAAAGCCGGAAAATTCCCACGATCTTTATAATGACCACGCCTTTTACGCTTGAAGGCCACAGCAAGCGGCGCATCGCCGAAGACGGCGTCCGCGAACTGCTGCCTACCGTGGATGTGCTGCTCTGCCTGCCCAACGATCTGCTGTTCTCTTCGCTGCCGGCTGATTTTCCGGTGGGCGACGCTTTTGAAAAAGCCGATATTGAAGTGGCCAGGGCGATTCTCGGGGTCAGCGAAATTATGCGCTGCAAGAACCTCCTTGCCGCCGATTTTTCCGATTTTGTCGCTATTATGAATAAACGCAAAAGCGTATGCAGCATCGGCGTCGGCACCGCGGCGTCATCTGACGGTCTTAACCGCTGCCACCTGGCGCTGGAACGCATGCTGGAGTCGCCGCTGCTGGGCGGCGCGGCGCAAATGAAAGAAGCGGATGCGCTGTTTCTGGTGATGACCGGCGGCCCGGATTTGAATATCGGCGAAACCAAAATGGCGTTTGAGATCGCCGCCAAGTTCATCGGCGAAGATTCGAAAGTCATTGTCGGCACCAATACCGATCCCGCGTATGCCGATTTTGTTCAGATTACCGCGATAACGGTTAAGTTCGACAAGAAAGAAACCAAGGAAGATTTGCGGCGCAATAAAGATTTCGGTTTTGATCCGATGTCCAGCCCGGTGCGGACTACGGTTAATAATACAACCCTGCCGAAGGATTTTGAACAGGGCGAACTGCCGCTGCAAAATGTTTCCAAGGGAATTTTCCTCAATACCACTCCGGTAAACCATAACGGCGAGGATCTGGACGTGCCGACATATCAGCGCAGAATGATCATCATTGACAAAGGCGAGTAAATTCTGGTGAATGGTGAATGGTGAATGGGAAAAAAAAGACAAAAGTAAAAAGTTTTAATCTAAAAAAAGATTTCTCTGTGCCTTTGTGTCTTTGTGGTTAAAGAGAAGTTTTCATGGAGACAGTATAAAATGGGTACGGCATCGTTGGTGATCGGCATTATCGCAATAATCTTCGGATTCATTCCGGTTGTTAATTATTTTGTGCTTTTTCCAGCATTGCTCGGCCTGGTGCTCGGCATTATTGACATCGGAATCAAGGTTAAACAAAAACAGCCCAAGAGTGAAAGTGTTTGCGGAGTTGTGCTCAACAGCCTGGCGATTTTCGTGATCGCCGCCTGGACGGTGGCAATCGCATTGATAATTTCTTCTTCCGGCGAACAGATACAGCGGCTGCAACTCATCGTTCAGGATCAGTTTACCCGCATGCAGCGCCAGAGTTCCGCCTATGTTTCCGACCTGGAATATTCTTCGACCAAAGAAAATAAAGAAAACGAAGAATAAGACTGGTGACTGGTGATTGGTGATTGGTGATTGGTGATTGGTGATTGGTGATTGGATTTAGTTGCTAT
>TBL_comb47_HYPODRAFT_10005532_pt1 | contig 14042 bp, 9 predicted proteins | sample TroBogypolimnion_40_FD_10682 | JGI IMG/M metagenome (IMG submission 10682)
TACCCGGTTGGGAGAAATGTTGGGTGAACTGGTGACTCAAAATGATATAGTCGTTTTACAGGATAGTTTACAACGATTATCAGCCATGACAGAAAGTCAACGTTTAAAAGTGATTAATAAACTGATAGATAAACTGAATGCTGATGAAAAAGCAGCAGCAGAGCAAGCACTAAAAGACAAACAAAATGCTATTGCAGACGCTGAAAACAGTTTTACCAATTTACAACCAATAGGTGGTGGTAATGCAGGTGACTGGTATTTTTATAATATAGACCTAATACGAAACGGTGAGTCTGAATTTATCAAAAAATGGGGACAACGGAAGCTTGAGGATAACTGGAGAAGAACAAATAAAGCAACTTCCCTTTTTGCAGATGCAAACTCATCACAAACAGCAGTAAAGGATTCGACAGACACAATTTCAAAATCGAAAGTAATTACCGATAAGAAGAAACCAGAGTTCTATTTAAGTCAAATACCAGTAACACCTGCTCAAATTGCAAAATCAACAACAGAGATTGGAAAGGCTTTGTTTTCGATGGGAGAAATATACAAAGACAAGATTGAAGATATACCAATGTCTATCGCTACATTTGAAGAATTCATAAGAAGATTTAAACCTGATGATCGAGTTGCAGATGCCTATTTCTATATTTATTTAATGCAATCAAAATCAGGCAATCAGAGTGAAGCCGAATTATACCGATCAAAAATTCTTGCTGAATATCCGAAATCTAAATATGAAAAAATACTTTCACAACCTGACTATTCAGAAAAAATTGAAGGTATGTATAAGGTTCAGGATTCAATATATAACCAGACTTACAATGCTTATCTTCAAAGTGATTTTAGAACGGTTTATAAGCAAGTTGATTTTATAAAACAAAATTATCCTTTGTCAACATTGATGCCGAAATTTCTGTTTCTTAATGCTTTGAGTATTGGAAAAAATGAAACCTCCGTATTGTTTAAAACAGCTTTAAACGATTTAGTTGCAAGTTATCCACAAAGCGATGTAAGTGCTATGGCGAAGGATATATTAGCTTTGATGAAGCAAGGACAAGAAGTTAAAACAGGAACTTCGGGAGGATCGTTGATAACGAGGCGCGACGAAAATACTAAATCCGATATTAATGAAATAGCTCCTCAGGAATTTTCGTATGATAAACAAATTAAACACAGGATTTTGTTTATTACTTCCTTAAAACAGCCTGATATTAATAAATTGCTTTATAACGTAGCATCATTTAATTTCTCGCGTTTTATGATTAAAGATTTTGATTTAGTCATAAACAAAATGGACAGTACACAAAGTTCATTATCTGTAACAAATTTCGAATCGTATGATGAAGCTGTATGGTATGAAAATTCAATAGCTTCCGATTCCGTTTTGACAAAATTAATGAACGATTTTCATGTTCAAAAGGTTATAATATCGGAAGAAAATTATGCGTTATTAAAAACCTCCTTTAATTTGAAGGATTATCTTGCTTTTCAATCAAATCCGCCTGTAAAAAAACAAAACGTTCAGACTATAGAGAAGCCTGTCACATTTAAACAAGTGCCTGTATCACTTTCAAAAAACAGTACAGATAAAAACTTACCGGTTGTTGTAACAAAACCGGTAACTGTAGCAAAAAATGAAACTAATAAGCCTGAAAAACAAAGTGATGTGGCATTAATCAAATCAGAAGATAAATCATCATTAAAACCAGCAGATAAAACTATAATCAATCAAAAAGACACCTCGGCACAAATAACAGCTAATAAGATTAATAAAGACAGTACATTAAAGAAAGATGCTGTAACCGGTTTAAATACAAAGCCAGACGATAAAACAAAAGTATTACCTGCAACAGCTGCTGTAACAAAGCCGGTTGATGTTCCATTGTTTAAAGGATTATTTGGCTACAGGGCAAATGATCCGCATTTTATTGCGATATACATTCTTTCTGGTAAAATAGATTTTGATAAAATAAAGGATGCGTTTAATGCTTATAATTCAAAGAACTACGGGTTGATGAATTTAAAGATTTCACTTGAAAATGTAGATAAAAGGCAAATTATTATTATCGGAAGTTTAAGTGATGCACTGGTTGCAAAATCGTATTTGATTAGAATGGTGAAGGAAAAAAGCTTGTTCGAAGGTTTGAAAGGTTCAAATTATAGAAATTTATTAGGATCGCAAAAAAACCTGAATGTTTTAATTCAAAAGAATGCATTAAATCAATATTTTGAATTTATGCAGGAATACTATTTAAAATAAGAAACAATAAATAAATTATCCGAATATGAAAAAAGACCGTATACTTTGGGTGGACGACGAAATGGATTTGTTACGTCCGTATATTCTTTTTTTGGAAGAAAAAGGATATGATGTTACTACAGCCACCAATGGAAAAGATGCAGTGGAAATATGTCAAAAGGAATCATTTGATATCATCTTTTTGGACGAAAATATGCCCGGACTGAGCGGTTTGAATACCCTTGCACTGATAAAGGATATAGATCCGACAGTGCCTTTAGTTATGATAACTAAAAGTGAAGAAGAGAATATCATGAATATGGCTATAGGTAGCAAAATTGCCGATTATCTGACTAAACCGGTTAACCCGAGCCAGATATTATTGACCCTGAAGAAGAATATTCATCAAAAAGAAATAGTAACAGAACATACAACTTCATCATATCAATCAGAATTTGGTAGAATCGGCATGCAAATTAATGATTCGCTTACTTACGAAAATTGGGTTGAAGTTTATAAAAAGCTTGTCTATTGGGAGCTGGAGCTTGCTGAAACGGACAATGGGATGGATGAAATGTTGAAAATGCAAAAGACAGAAGCAAATAATACGTTTACCAAATTTATCCGGAAAAACTATGTTGAATGGTTTGATCATCCCGAAAAACGTCCATTGATGAGTCAGGATTTATTCAAGACAAAAGTTTTTCCTTTACTTGATAATGGAGAAAAAGTGTTTTTTGTATTGGTTGACAATTTTAGATATGATCAATGGAAAGTGATACGTGAATTGCTAAATGAATTTTTCCAATTTAATGAGGAAGAATTATATTGCAGTTTACTTCCTACAGCTACACAGTATGCCAGAAATGCAATTTTCTCAGGACTTTTACCATTACAAATACAACAGATGTTCCCTGACCTTTGGGTAGAGGAAGAAGATGAAGAAGGTAAAAATCTGAATGAAAAAGATTTGTTACAAACGATGTTTCAACGATATCGAAAGAACTATACCTTTTCATATCATAAAATAAACGATTCCAGTTCATGCGAAAGATTAATAGATCAGTTGCCTCGTATAGATGGCAATCAATTGAACGTGTGTGTGCTTAATTTTATTGATATGCTTTCACATGCGAGAACTGAATCGAAGATGATGCGGGAGTTAGCAAATGATGCAGAAGCTTACCGTTCATTGACGCTTTCCTGGTTCAGGCATTCGCCAACTTACGAACTATTCAAAGCGATAGCTCAACATGGTTATAAAGTTGTTTTTACTACCGATCATGGTACCATACAAGTAGATAATGCCATAAAGGTAATTGGAGACAGAAATACCAATGTGAATTTACGATATAAAGTTGGGAAAAATCTAAGTTATAATAAAAAGGAAGTATTTGAAATAACCCAACCCTCTAAAGTAGGATTACCCAGTCCGAATGTAAGTTCCACTTATATTTTTGCTTACAATGATAATTTCTTTGCTTATCCGAATAATTATAATCATTATGTAAGTTATTATAAAGATACATTTCAACATGGAGGTATTTCACTTGAAGAGATGTTGATTCCTATTATAGTAATGCAACCGAAGTAAATCTAATTCATAATTTATTGAAGCTAGTTAACATGTCAGACCGATAACTCGAATATATATTTTAAAATGAAAAACTTTACAAATGTAAAAGACCTTGGAGACTTGCAGGAGGCAGTGAAAGAGGCTTTGGAAATCAAGAAAAACCGTTATGCCTATAAGCATATAGGTGAGAATAAAACACTATTGATGGTGTTTTTTAATTCAAGTTTACGCACACGCTTAAGTACGCAGAAAGCCGGCATGAACATGGGAATGAATACCATGGTGCTTGATATTAATCAGGGAGCATGGAAGCTGGAAACAGAACGTGGTGTAATCATGGATGGTGATAAACCCGAACATATTCTGGAAGCTATTCCTGTAATGGGTTGTTATTGCGACATCATCGGTGTACGTGCTTTTGCTCAATTTGAAAACAAAGAATATGATTATCAGGAAACGATAATCAACCAGTTTATCCGATATTCAGGCAAACCCGTTTTTAGCATGGAGGCTGCAACCTGTCATCCGTTACAGGCTTTTGCCGATTTAATTACTATTGAGGAATATAAAAAAACAGCACGTCCTAAGGTAGTGCTGAGCTGGGCTCCACATCCAAAAGCCTTACCACAGGCAGTTCCAAACTCATTTGCCGATTTTATGAATGAAGCCGATGTAGATTTTGTAATTACTCATCCCAAAGGATACGAACTAGCAGAGAAATTTGTACGTGGAGCACGAATTGAATATGACCAAATGAAAGCATTCGAAGGAGCTGATTTTATTTATGCAAAAAACTGGTCTGCTTATCAGGATCCAAATTATGGAAAAATTCTAAGTACAGACCGCAACTGGACGGTTAGTGACCGACAGATGGCGGTTACCAACAATGCTCATTTTATGCATTGTTTGCCTGTCCGCAGAAATATGATTGTGACTGATGATGTGATTGAAAGCCAGCTATCCATCGTAATCCCTGAAGCCGCAAATCGTGAAATTTCTGCTCAGGTTGTTATTAAAAGATTATTAGAAAATATTTAATATAAAAACATGAATTTAGAAACTGTTGCTGCATCTATTCGGAACATTCCAGATTTTCCAAAACCCGGGATATTATTCAAAGACATAACAACTGCTATGAAAGACGCTGAAATGTTGAAATTTATGGCGGATACCTTGTTTGAATATTATAAAGACAAAGGAATAACAAAGGTTGTAGGAGTTGAAAGCAGAGGATTTGTACTTGGTAGTATTCTGGCATATAAACTCAATGCCGGTTTTGTTTTACTTCGTAAACCGGGGAAATTACCAGCTGAAACATATAAAATTGATTATGATTTGGAATATGGTCAGGATTCTTTGGAAATTCATAAAGATTCGATAGATGATACAGATGTAGTATTATTACATGATGATTTACTGGCAACAGGTGGTAGTGCAAATGCAGCAATGGAGTTGCTCGAAAATTTCACCCATAACGGCATTTATGTAAGCTTTATAATTGAACTGGAATTTTTAAATGGCCGTCAACGATTGCAAGGTGCAAAAGATATTTATTCTTTATTGAAATTCTGATTTTTCAAATCATTAAGAGAATAATGGCTTAATTATTCATCACATTTCGAACTAACAGGAAAATTAAATAATATGGAAAAACTGACTATAATAAAAGTTGGTGGAAAAATTGTTGAAGAACCAGACTCTTTAAAAAAACTATTGTCGGATTTTTCGAAAATAGAGGGTTTTAAAGTGTTGGTACATGGTGGTGGTCGATCTGCTACTGCCATAGCTGCTAAACTTGGTGTTGAAAGTAATATGGTGAATGGCCGACGTATTACCGATGAGGAAATGCTGAAGGTGGTTACAATGGTTTATGGTGGTCTGATAAACAAACAAATTGTAGCTGGACTACAAGCCATAGGGGTAAATGCCTTGGGGCTTACAGGAGCTGATATGAATTATATGCGTTCCGAAAGACGCCCTGTAACAGAGGTTGATTATGGTTTTGTGGGAGATGTAAAAGAAGTAAATGCGGATATATTGTCAGACCTGATAAGTAAAGGAATAGTTCCAGTACTTGCTCCGCTAACACATGATAAGCTTGGAAATTTACTAAATACAAATGCAGATACTATAGCAGGAGAAGCTGCTAAAGCGTTATCAAAACATTTTGATGTTACGCTGATATATTGTTTCGAAAAAAAAGGGGTTCTTTTAAACGAGCAGGATGAAGAAAGCGTGGTAACAAAACTCACTCATGATCTGTTTGTTCAATATGTTGAAGATGGTGTTATTCAGGGAGGGATGATTCCTAAACTGGAAAATTCATTTGATGCACTATATGCCGGTGTGGAACAAGTTATAATTACCAGGGCAGATCTTATACACATAAATGCAGGAACCAGAATTGTACTCTAAAATATAAGCAATTGAGTGATGAATTAGTTGGAGTTTGTATTTAAAATAAGCATTGAAAACAGTTGTTTATCAACAACTCTAATAGAAAATCTGTCTGAATATCAATGAAAAACAACTAGGATTTCACTGTTTTAATTATAGTCTGTTCTCGTAAGATAATTAGAGGAAATAAATTTATAAAATATAATGGAAAAATTAATCTATTCAATTTTCGCATTGATGACTTTATTTAGTAATTTAAATGCTCAGGAGGAAATTAAATTATATAAGAATGGCCCAACAGAAAGTAATGAAATTAAAGAAAAGGAAACTTTTCAAAGAGCTGATTTTGTTGCCAATATCAGCGAGCCAAGAATGTATTTTTATGGAGTTACAAAAGACATGTCGTGCGGTACTGCTGTTTTAATTTGTCCGGGTGGTGGATATAGTGGAGTCTCTGTTATAAAAGAAGGAGAAGAAATTGCCAAATGGTTTAATCAATTAGGTATTTCAGCATTTGTCCTTTATTATAGAATGCCAAATGGACATTGTGGAATTCCATTGGTGGATGCACAAACTGCTTTGAAAATAATTCATGAAAGAGCTAAAGAATGGAATATTAATAAAAATAGCATTGGAATAATGGGTTTTTCAGCAGGAGGACATTTGGCTTCTACTGTTGGAACACATTTTAAAACAAAAACAGATCGTCCAGCTTTTATGATCCTTGGGTATCCTGTAATAACAATGAATAAAGAATTGACTCATAAAGGATCAAGAAATAATTTATTAGGCAATAATCCTTCAGATGAAACAGTTAAACTTTTTTCAAACGAATTACAAATAACAAAAGATACACCACCAGCATTTATTGTTTATGCAAATGATGACAAAACTGTTCCTGTTGAAAATAGTAGAATGTTTTACAAGGAATTACAATCTAAAAATATATCTTCCGAAATTCATTCATTTGATATTGGCGGACATGGTTTTGGCATGAGAAAAAATGGAATACCTGCTGATAATTGGCCTGATTTATTGAAAAGCTGGCTTAAATCGAATAAACTTATTAAATAAGATGATTTCAGTGAACTCAAATGATGCTATTGCTTTACTTCAGCAACTTATTGCAATTTCTTCAATTAGTAAAGAAGAAATGAATGCCGCTGATTTTCTTGAACGATTTATAGAGATTAATGGTTATACTGTTTCCCGAAAGAAAAACAATGTGTGGTCAATAGGACCCGGTTTTGATCCTTCACGACCAACCATTTTGCTTAATTCACATATTGATACAGTGAAACCGGTAGGAGGTTGGACATTTGATCCTTTGTCTCCTGTTATTGAAAATGGAAAATTATTTGGCTTAGGTAGCAACGATGCAGGTGCCAGTTTAGTAAGTCTGCTTTATGCTTTTTTTCAACTTTCTCAAAAACAACAAACTTATAACCTGATTTTCGCAGCATCATCTGAAGAAGAAATATCAGGCGAGAATGGAATGGTAAGTTTGTTAAATGAATTGCCAAAAATTGACTTTGCTATTGTAGGTGAACCTACCGGAATGAACATGGCTGTTGCGGAAAAAGGATTAATGGTTCTTGATTGTACTGCTCTTGGAAAAGCAGGACATGCTGCACGTGATGAAGGTGAAAATGCTATTTACAAGGCGTTATCTGATATTGAGTGGTTTCGTACATTTGAATTTGATAAAAAGTCAGAACTGCTTGGAGCTGTAAAAATGACTATAACCCAAATTAATTCAGGCACTCAACATAATGTAGTCCCCGATAAATGTACATTTGTGGTTGATGTTCGAAGTAATGAAATGTATTCTAACCTCCAAATTCTTGAAGAAGTCCGTAAATATGTCAATTGTGATGTTCAACCTCGTTCAACCAGACTAAGTTCAACTGCTACACCTCTTAATCATCCGATTGTTAAACGTGGTCTTGAATTGAAACGAATCTTGTTCGGTTCTCCTACACTATCCGATCAGGCTTTAATGTACTTTCCAAGTTTAAAAATAGGACCGGGGAGTTCAACTCGTTCGCATATTGCTGACGAATATGTTTTGGTGTCTGAAATAGAAGAAGCTATTGAAATCTATATTCTATTATTGGATGGATTGAAATTATAGTTAATAAACTAATTGCATTTCGCCATTAATAGTTTTTGAGAAATACTACTCAATCAGTTTCAATATCTCATTCACTTCCAATTGTCTGAAGTTTCCATTTTCCGATTCAATCATTGTTTCGAATAACTGTTTTTTTTCTTCCTGCAACTTAAGAATCTTTTCCTCAATGGTATTTTGGGTTATAAATTTATACACAAATACTTTATTCTTTTGGCCAATACGATGTGCACGGTCAAAGGCTTGTGACTCTGCAGCAGGATTCCACCACGGATCAAGGAGAAAAACATAACTTGCTTTTGTCAGATTTAACCCGACACCTCCCGCTTTTAGTGAAAGTAAGAAAATTGGATATGAATCTTCGTGTTGAAACTTCTCTACCTGTTCTTTTCTGTCTTTTGTACTTCCATCCAGGTAACAATATCGAATTTGTCTTTCATCCAAGTATGTTTTGTATAACTTTAAATGTTCTACAAATGAACTAAATACCAAAACCTTATCGCCAGACTGAACAATGTCTTCCAGCATCTGAGTAACAGTATCAAATTTACCTGAAGTTTGGATGTAGTTTTTATCAACCAGTACGGGATGATTTGCTGTTTGACGAAGTCTAAGCAACCCTTCAAGTAACAGGATTGGACTTACGTTATCATTTTTGTCCTTTTCTTCAAGAAATCTATCTCTGTAATTGTTGCGGGTTTGACGATAAAATTCAAGTTGTGATTCATTCATATAGCACTTTTGAACTATAATTGTTTTCTCAGGCAGCTCTTTTAAAACGGTACTTTTATTTCTTCTCAGTAAAAATGGTTTTATCAGTTTACGATACATTTCCATTTTATCAGGTAATTTACAAGCTTTGGTAAAATGATTGATGGTGCCTAGCATATTACGGTTAATAAAATGTGTTTGTGACCATAAATCGGTAATGGAATTTTCTAACGGTGTACCAGTTAAAGTTAAAAACCTATCTGCCTGAAGTTCTAAACAAACTTGAGTAATATCAGATTTTGGATTCTTAATAGCTTGAGCTTCATCTAAGATGATGTAATTGAATCTCTGCTGACAAAACAGATTTTTATCCCGGCGTAGGATAGCATAGCTTGTTATAAGTAAATCGGGATGACCAATGCTATCAATATCTTTAACCCTGTCAAATCCAGTGTGGACATACACCTGTAGTTCCGGACAAAAAGTTGCTGCTTCCTGTTGCCAATTATATACAAGACTTGTTGGTACGACAAGAAGGGATGTGCTGCGTTCGTTTTCTTTCATCCATTGGAGCAAACACAGTGTCTGAATTGTTTTACCCAACCCCATATCATCTGCCAGACAACCACCAAGTCCCAAATCATCAAGCAAGCGTAACCAATTATAACCTTCAACCTGATATTGCCTGAGTAGACCATTAAATTTTTCAGGTCGAGCATAATTTACATCTAATTGGCTTTCAATCAGACGACGCATGTTTTCTTTTACTGCAAAGTCCACCTTACCAAGACGATGTAGATCACTAGTCAATACACAATATTGTTTTGCAATTACAGCCTTCCCATCTTCAAATTTGCAAAATTCTGTTAGTGAAAGGAATTCGTCGAACCATGCCTGTGGAATAAGAGCATAATCACCGTTAGGTAACTGAATCTGTGGCTTATTCTGCTTGATATAAAAAAGAACCTGTAAAAATGGAATTTCAAATTCTCCAAAAAAAACTTTCCCTTTTATATCAAACCAATCACGGCTTTCCTCAATACGAATAGAAATGGTTCGCTCACCTACAAAAATTCGTTGTGAGCCGTTTTGCTTTTTATCAAAACGAATTTCCACATTCAGCAATTCAATCTCTTTATAATGATCGTTCAACCAATCCACTCCAATCAAATAAGGCATTTTTTTTACCTTTCCATTCAGATCAATACCAATAGTTTTGAAGTTTTCAATGTATTGATTTTCTAACTCCTCGTCCCGTTCAACATGTGAAATTACTATTAAATCATCTTTCATATCCAGGCGATTCAATGCTCCTTTTTTACCCGCCCAAAACCAGAAATCCTGATATTCGAAGATTAACTCTATTACCAGATCGGTAATGTCAGAATTTGTTTGATCATCATTCCCAAAAAGAGTAAACTGTTGAAGTTTCCGAATCTCCTTAACACGAAAAACTGCTTTGGTCAGTTCATTTATGGTAATAATGTCAAAACCCCCTGTCAGTACTCTGTTTGTAGAAATCAATGGAATTACAATCTTTTGCAGATAATTTTCAACATGCTGCTGAGGAATATGTACATAGTTTTTACTTAGAAATGGAATTAATTTAGCACCGTCAACATCATTGTCGAATTCATATATTTTATTTCCCAGTAATATCCTTGCTGTTTTTCGTGATAGTAATACTGCGTTGTTTAGTTCAAAGCTTTTATGTGCACAACTTAAATCTAATGTGAAGAATATTCCATTCTCTTTTTTTTCAAAACAATAAAACACTTCGGGCATCTCCAGTTCAACATATAATTGTTTCCACATAAATGGGAAATTACCAATTGGAGAATATATTTTCTTGTCTGCTAGGTTTTCAAAGAACTTATTTAAATACTGATTGATATAATCAGTAATATACTCCCTGATAAATTGAATATCTGAAGTATTGTTTTTTGACTCAAAATACTTCTTAATTAAACTATCCCACGATTGTACTTCCTTATCAGTTATTTTTGAAACAATAGTTTCTTTTTCAAGTTTAAAACAGCAATCAATTAATGTTATATCATTATTATCAAATAAATTATCAAACCTTTTGATATTGTGTTGGTTCAACTTTATAAAGCTTGTTGAGGGTTTGTTTTGATTATCTGTGTCAATTACCACGCATTCGGGGATACAACCTAAATTACCAATTAAGTTTATTGTATATGCAATTATTTGACTCATAAACTGAATAAATTAAAGAAGTGCAGAAAATCCACATGTGTTACAAATGGGTTCTACAACTTTTCGTTGCTCGAATCCTTTTTTGATTTCTTCAGCTTTTTTGCTGCTCAAAATATCACCCATGTCATCTGTAAATATATTACCCAATTTCATATTTGCATCCGCATCTAGGCAACAAGGTACTACCTGGCCATCTGATAATATGGCAATGTGATCACGCAAGGCATAACATGTTTTTTTGATTATAATACCTGTATGTGTTTCATCTGGCCATTCAAACCGGGGGGAATGTTGAAGAAAAATATGATTGGCCAGTTTAATCCCGTTCCCGGTAGTTTCTTTGATCAAATATTCAGGTAATAATCCAAATGCAGAAGCTATTTTCTCTAAACAGAGAGCATTGAAACCGACACTTTTTTCGTTTGTCGTATTCCAAAGACGAAAGCAAATATATGTAGTCTGTGCAATAATTGATGCAAAGTTGAAAGTAGATTGTAGATATTCATTCCACTTGTCAGGAACTATATTTTCTTCTGCATCGTGTAACGATATATTGATCTGGCGAATATCATGTTTCAACAATATCTCCTTTTTCTTATCGAATAAGCTGCCATTAGTAGTAATGTTGATATTTAAACTTGCATTTTCAGCGATAGCCAGGATCTCATCCAATTCAGGATGTAAGAGCGGTTCCCCCAATACATGTAAATAAATATAATTGGTAAACGGACTGATCTTTTTTACAATCAGTCTGAATTCTTCCGCTGACATAAACTTCTTTTGGCGTTTAGTCTTAAAACAAAAGCTGCAATCGAAATTGCAGCTGTTTGTTATCTCAATATATATTTTTTTGAATCTCAATGTGTCAGGTTACGAAAATCAATGATGTTGTGAATAGATAAAATCCCGACTACTTTTTCGGATTTATCTATAACTGTCAGGGTGGTGATTTTGTTGATGTCCATCATTTCCAGGGCTTCTGTCAATAATTCATCCTGAGCAATCCGTTTGAAGCCGTGAGTCATAAAATCTGATGCTGTAAGCGGTTTTATTTCATCAAACCGTTGAATGGCCCGACGAATATCACCATCTGTTATAATTCCAACCGGTTGGTCCTGAAGGTTGTAAACCATGGTCATTCCAAGGCGTTTTTTGCTTACTTCGTAAATTATATCTTTGAAAAGAGTTGTTACATATACTTTAGGAATGTCGGTAAACATTTCATCTTTTACTTGTGAGATTAATCGTCTGCCTAAAGCTCCTCCCGGATGATAAAGCGCATAATTCTCCGCTTTAAATTCTCGTCTTTCCATCAGGCAAATGGTCAAAGCATCACCCATTACTAAAGTTGCGGTTGTTGACGTTGTTGGAGCTAATCCAAGCGGGCAGGCTTCTTTTGAAACGCTTACATTCAACACCAATGTAACTTCTTTGGCAAGTGCTGATTTTGGATTACCTGTCATAGCTATCAGGGAACAACCTATTTTCTTTAGCGGTGCAACAACATTAATTATTTCTGAAGAACTGCCACTGTTTGAAATAAGTAACACAATATCCTGACTACTGACCATGCCTAAATCTCCATGCATGGCTTCAGCTGCATTTACAAAAATGGAAGGAGTACCTGTTGAAGCAAGTGATGATGCAATTTTATGGCCAATAATGCCTGTTTTGCCTACACCCATAATTACCAGTTTACCCTTACTAGAATAAATCATTTCAACTGCTTCGTTTATTTCCGGTCCAATCTTCTCGGCCAACTTTTGCAGTTCGGTAATTTCGAGTTTGAAAATCTCCTTACTTCGTTCTATAAAATCCATTTCTTTACAACTAAGTCACTTAGTACACAAAGTATCACTAAGCAATATTTAATAACTATTTTCTTTAATAACCAACTGAAGATATTACTTGATTTATTGACAGTGTGTGAACTTATTGTTTTATGTAATTCTTTATAATCATATCCGTAAACTCCCTTACACATCCTTCACCACCTTTTTTCTTCATCTGAACAATGCCCGGGATATTCTTTATTTCATCCAATGCATCCGAAGGGCAAGCTGCTAAGCCCACTGCTGAAAGTAATTCAAAACAATTCACGTCGTCTCCAATATAAGCGACATTGTATAGTTCTATTCCTTCTTTCTCACATATTTCTTTTACCGATGCCAGTTTTCCTCCTTCGCGTTTTCCCTGATATAAATAATCAAGTTTCAATTTTAAAAATCTTCGCTCAACTAAATCAGTGAATTCTGAAGTGATAATACCTGTTTTAATTCCTTTCTGTCGTATAAGTTGCAATCCCATCCCATCATGGGTATTGAATTTTTTCAATTCGTCACCCGTTTCTGAATAGTACATGCCTGCATCGGTCAAAACGCCATCTACATCAGTTAATAAGAGTTTGATGTTTGACGTTTGATGTTCTGTGTTTCGTGTTTCGTGTTCTGTGTTCTGAGTTCCGTGTTCTTGGTTCTTGGTTCTTGGTTCTTGGTTCTTTATGCCTTTTGTAATATCGTCAATGGCGATGGCTTGTTGCAGTATTTCACGGATGCCGGATAAATACAATTGATTTGGTCCATCAGAGAAAGCATGTTCCGGATCAGGATGTACTTCTGCAAAAATAGCATCAACCCCTATAGCCAGAGCTGCCCTCATTAAGTAGGGTACCATCTCTCGGTTGCCTCCTGTTGTTGTCCCTTGTCCTCCCGGTTTTTGAACTGAATGAGTGGCATCAAATACCACAGGGAAGCCATAACTTC
>TBL_comb47_HYPODRAFT_10005533_pt1 | contig 14041 bp, 14 predicted proteins | sample TroBogypolimnion_40_FD_10682 | JGI IMG/M metagenome (IMG submission 10682)
CCGCAATCCGCTTCCCGCAAAATGCGAATCTTATCTTCCGTCGTATACCGTTTGCCTTTCATGGTCTGGTCCTTTCGTTGCGCCCAGACTAACAAATTGAGTGGCCCGAAAAAGCGAAGTCACCTCACTGCCACGCAGCGCCGGAGGGCGCGTTGCCGGAAGCGGACGGCAGCGACCCGGAGTTGGCGGTGGGCGAGGTCATTATTTGCCTGCGAGTGGTAAAATAAATTGGCCGGATCGCGGCGGCTGCGTTTAGAATCGAGGCATGGTCCAGATGTCCAGCCGCAGCACCCCGATATTTTGTTACCTGTTCATCCTCATCGGCCTGATCATCACGGGCATCGGAGTGGACATGTTCGCGAAAAGCCTGCGCGCGGAACATTGGCCGGTGACGGACGGGATCATCCGCTCAGCGGCGATAAAATCCCACGCGGGTAATCACGGCAGCACCACCTATTCGGCGGCGGTTACTTATTCTTATCAGGTGGCGGGCACGACTTACACCGGAGATAAAGTATCCATCGGGCAAATGTCGGCGGCGGCGGATTATGCGCACGGGATCGTCAATCATTATCCCGTGGGCAAAAAGGTGGCGGTGCATTACGCGCCGGCCAATCCGGCGGATGCGGTGTTGGAAACGGGCTTCCACGGCGGCATGGGGATTTGTCTCGGCGGAGGCACGGTGTTCACCTTGTTCGGCATCCTGTTCCTGCAAATCAGTCGCGCGGCGGCGCGGGCGCAGGTACCGGGCGCCGCAGAAAATTCGTCCGTCACCGTGCAGCCGGATGGCAGCGTGACGCTGGCCCAGCCGCCGGTGCTGATGGGGGTGATATTTCTGGTGGTGGGAATTGGACTTGGCTGCATGCATCCGGACAGCGACAAACCGGGTTGGCTGATGTATGCCGTGGGCGGTATGTTTGCGGCGGGCGGCCTGCTCCTCCTGCTCTATCGGCTTGAAGACAAAGTCTATTCCCGCATCGCGACGCTGGTGGTGGTGGCGTTATTTCTGGTGATTTTCCATTGGATTTCCTTTGGTGCGGGCGACCGCAATGGCACGGTGAGCACGCCGTTTTCCCTAACGCCGGGCGTAAATGTGCGAACCCCGTTTGCGATCTTCACGCTCCTGCTGGACGGGCTGCTCGTCGCGGGCTGGTTGCACGCGCTGTTCACCGGGCCATTCGCAGGGGAAAATAAATGGAAATTCCCCCTCGCGGCGGGTTTGGTATTGGTGCTCGGCCTGGCGGCTGGTTACTTCATGCTGCCAAAATCGGCGGCGCCCCGAAAAGCGAGCACGGAAGCGCCCTTTGTTTCCACGCCGATTGACGACGCCTACTGGCTCAAGCTCGACCGCCGCCACGCCGACCAGTACCGCAAGCAGCTCCGCGCCGCGCCGCCGGTGTTGGTGGTGCGGGAAAGTCCGTTTGCCTTCAATCCTGCCAACGGCATGGGGATGCATTACGGATGGATTGATGGCCGGATGGCCAATTTGCACCTCACCTTGTCCGAATTGGTGGCGGTCGCCTACGGGCGGGATGCTACGCACACGGAATTTCCGGAGGAGTGGACGCACGGCCACTGGCGCCATAGCTACGACGTGATTGTTACCGTGACCAATCAACCGCAGGCCGCGCTCCAATCAGCGGCGCAACGATTTCTCCGGCAGCAGTATGGCCTCGCGTGGCACGAGGAAACCCGCGATACCAATGTGCTGGTGCTTCGCGTCCTTGACCCGCAGTTGTTGCAATCCCAAGCCACCCGCGATTTCGCCCATAGCAAATCCATTCCCGAATTCACCGGCGAACTGGAAAATTATTTCGGCGAGCCGGTGCTGGACGAAACCGGAGCGACCAACCGCTACGCCCAAACCATCGGGGAAGTCCCTTCCCGCTGGGTCAACGGACGATCCACCGATTTGGATTTCAACAATCAGTTTTTGGCCACCGTCGGTCTGGAGTTAGTAGCCACCCACCGGCCTCAAGTTTGGCTGATCATGGACCGGTGATGCGGATTCAGCGTTGGCGGTAGGATGCCTGCGAACTTGGCCGCCGCCACTTACGAGGCCTTCAGTAATAATTTCTCCGGCAATTGCCAGCTCATTGACAGCCAAGGCGATACCGGCAAAACGGATCAATGATTCTGCCGGGAATTAAAAGAGATCCCATCGCCGGACGCCGGGCACGTCCAGCTGGAGCCGCACCATCTGCGCACGGACGGCGGGAAACGTCTTGGCGTAAATCAGGCCGAACACTTGACCTTGGTGAATGGTCTGCCAAACCCCGTCAGCGTTTCTGATCTCCAAGGTAAATTTCCGGCCCTGCCCGCGCCGATAACCCGGATTGTCCACCACCATTTCCACGCGACTAATTTTTTGGACGCGGCCCAAATCCACCACCCACGCGCCCGCCGCCGCCGGCGAAATGGTTTTGCCCCGAGTCAGCGAATCCGCTGCGGGCGCGTTGCGGGCGAGAGCGGCGATGGATTGGTCAAATTCCAGCTTCAGAATGGCGTCGGGTTTTTCGTTCGTAGCCGTCAGCCATTTTTGGGAGACGAGCTGCGCCGGGATTTCCGGAATTTGCAGCGCGCCGCCCAAGGCGTGGACATAAACGACGTTGCTGCGCACGGTGCAATTCGGCCACGGCGCGCCGTGTGTGGCGGTAACGCTCTCACCGTATTTCGCCAGCCAACCGGCAGTGGTCGGACCGGGCTTGGGCAAACCATCGAGCATCGGCGGCAGGCCAAAAAGATAATTTCGGTCATTACCAGCCACGGATACCAGCGTGCGAATGCGATTTTCGGCCGTGCTGAAATCCACCACGTCCGCGCGGCGCGCGGCCGGCGTGACGTGCAAAGAACGGATTTTGCCGCCGCGATACTCACACTCGACTGTGGTCCGGTCGTTGGCCCACAACTTGAACGTCACGTCCCAATCTTCCGGCCACGCGGGGAGCAGATAAATTTTTTGGCCGTCGCTTTGGAGCAACATGCTTTGCAGAGCATTGACCGAATTGGCCCCGTGGTCATTATCCGGCGTGCCATCCATCTTCGTTTCCCAAAACGCCGGAAACCGCGCGCGCGGCCGGGACGGAAACGGTGCCGCCGGATCCACATTGCCGTGCCACGCGATAAACTGGTCGTTGAAATTAATGCTCACCAGCCGCGCCGCCTCGCGCGCCAGCCCCAGATACGCCGCCTGCACGGGCGCAGCTTGCCAACCGCCGGTTTCCACCGGCTGCTCGTCGTCGGTGCCGTCCAGACTCGTCGTGCGCACATGAAAAGATTGCCGCGCCATCGCCAACCGTTCCGGCGTTCCCAGCCACGCCTGCCGGAAGGGGTAAACCGAATACAACTCCGGTGACTCGCAGATTTCCCGTCCCGCCGAATACTCACTCCCCACCGCGAGCAAATCCATTCCACAAATCCGCCGGGTGGGCATCTCCGGCAGACAACGCAACAACTGGGTCCAATGCGTCGTGCGCTCCGCACCGATGTCGAACGAAAGCAATTGCGTCAGCAGATAGCGCAGCGCGGTGATTTCCGTATTGGGGTTGGTGACCGGTTGATATGTTTCCACTGTGGCCGCCGGCGCCATGATCATTTTGCCGGCGACATCGCGCTGGGGAAATTGCAGTTCATAAAACTGAATAAAAGCGTCCGCGCAGGGCAACAGGATTTCCTCGAGGAATTTTTTATCCCGGGTGTGCGCGAAGTAATCGCACATCATCGCGGGTGTTTCGAGCGTGGCGAGAAAGTGATAGCGCAAATGCTGCGGCACACGGTTCCAATTGAAAACGCCGACGTTGTTCCACCAACTCGCTTCCATGATGAACGCGCCGTCATGATGAAAAATATTCTGGCTGCGATCGCGGCCGTGCTCGATTCCGGCGCGCACAAATTGCAGGCCCGGCAGCAGCGTGTCAAAATCACCGCGCGTCGGCATCGCCCAATACGGATGGCGCGTGTTTTGCCACATGAACGAAAGCACCGCCCAATCGCGCTGATCCGCCGAAACCGCTTTGGCTTTTGGCCCGGAAAAACCCTGCGCGCCCGCCGGCATATCCATCGTGAAGATCGAGCCGTTGTACGGCGGCGGCACCGCGCCCCGGCTGGCGGCGGCCTCGCAGAACCGTTCGAGCGCATACCGCTGGCTGATCTGCCACGCGTTCGTCGCCGCGTCAATTTCCTTGTGCCCCGCATACGCCAGCGAACCTTGCGGCACCGGCTCGAAACGACATTGATCTAAAATGATTTTTCCCGCGCCGCAACCCGTTACGAAAATGAAGCTGCGATTCCAAAACTCGCTCCACCAGCGGCAATGCGCCGACCAGTCGGAAGTCACCGGCTTTTCCAATTCCGCAAACCACTCCGCCAACGTCGGCGTCGGCGTCGAAATCACTTTAATCGAAAGGTCCACGCGGCGAGTGTCCCGCCGCTGGAGCGACCGCGTGCCGGCGCGCACAAAGCCGGCGCCACTCAAGCGGCAGCCGGAGGTGCGATAAAGAATCGGGTCCGCCACCGTGCTCGCAAACGCCGGCGTGTTCTGCGCCTGAACGTGTTTCATCCAATCCGACGTCGTGTTGCGATAGCCCCACGCCAGCCGATCCGCGCGGTCCGCTTGCTCCACGCACGGCCGCAGGGTTTCCCAACTCGCCGTCACCGTCACCGGCGCCGCGCTGGTGCCCGTCACGCGAATGACGGGCTGATTCGCATCCACCCACACGCGCAGATTCACTCCGCCGGCATGAATCGCAATCGCCCCTTCGCGCAGCAGTAGCGTTTGGGAAAAATCATTCGTCGCCAACGACGGCGCAAAGCGCACGCGGATGCGCCCCAATTTTTTCAACACATGCCCCGCGTCATAAGCATCCACTTTGCTGACGTAACACAACCAATCACCATTCGGCTCCACCCACACATTTGCGCCCACATCGCCGTTGCCCAGCGGCATCGAGCCGAAGGAATCCGTGCTGGGCGAAGTCCAGGTGAGGTTGTAATCCGCGAGCTGCCGCGCAAATGCGCCCGCGCCCAGCAACAGCAGCGCCAAAACCAGGCGGATTATTTTTCTATTTGTATTCATGGTGATTGGAGACGGCGGGGTGAACTTGCGGGTGTTTTGGATTCAGACATGGACGCGCTACTTGATTCATTTCACCGCCGGCAATGCATGGCGGCGATGGTTTCACAGTTTCCATTTCATTTCAACAACCCGTACGGGTAGATAGCGCAAGCCGCACCGTGCCGAGCGGTGGCCAGCAACCAATCCCCGGCTAACGCGGAGGAGCGGCATCGAAGCTTGGTCGTTGGCCTCCGTTTATAGCGGACACCAGTTCAGGGATAAACGATCCTGAAAATAGATGACTCACGACAGTAATGAATAATTTCGCGGCTCGCCCAAAAAAAGCTCCCCGATGCGCGGACGGTCAATCTTGAAGAGCGGGCCTTTTTCCGTGATGCGCCCCGCCTTGCGCTTGATGAGATGGTCCATTGTCACCGTGCCATCGGTCAGCAGCCGGTCAAACTGATTCAGGCTAGGCCGGGTAGTGTGCGTAACGGATTCCAACTTAAACCATTCGCTCCCGCCGCGTTGAATGGACTGGGCCTTTACCCAAAAGTCTCATTATGTTTTTCCGCCAGCTTGGCGTGCAGCCGTCACATTTCTTGTTTGCCGAAGTAATTTCCATCTTCATCCAAAATCGAACCATCGGGCAGAACTTCTACCGGCAAAATATAATCTTCCACCACAGGCGCATCATTAAATTCGCTTTCGCCTCTAAGAAACTGGCTCAGATGCTCCAGCACATCGTCGTCTATCTCACGCTGGGCCGCTTCAAAAGTCGGATACACCACCGGCAAACCCTGCTCGTCGTGCCATGCGGGAATTCGCCCTTGGCAAACCGTATCAAGGAAAATGCAGAAGCCGCTATGATTCATTTTAAAAGCGCCAGCGGCGCGACATCTTTGTAGAAAACCAGCCACAGAAGAATTTTTAGCCCCGTCAGGGGCGGCATCACGGACAAATTATTACTCATGGGCCTTGAAAATGTATTGCGGGTCGTATTCCACGCCAAATTTTTCCAGCAGCCCGATGTATTCCTCGCGAAATGATTTCTTGGCATGGTGTTTTTGTTGGTTCTCAATGTAATGAATCACCGCGCCAAGCTGGGAACGCGAATACGAAAATGCGCCAAAGCCTTCCTGCCATGAAAATCTTCCCATCACCCAATGCTTCTCGTTAATGAATTTCGACGAGCCGGCTTTTATGTCTCGCACCAAATCTGAAAGCGCGATGTCCGGCTTGATGCCGACCAGCAGGTGCAGATGATCCGGCATATTGTTTATCGCAATCAGCTTTTGCTTTTGTCCAGAGACAATGCCGGTGATGTATTTTTGAAGTTCGTCGTTGTGTTCCGGTTGGATGAGGCTTTGCCGACCTTCAACGGCGAACACGACATGGAGATAGATTTGCGTGTAAGTGTTGGCCATGGGCCGAAGATGCCGCTCCTAACGGAGCTTGAAAATCTTTTTTATTCTGGATTCTACAAAGATTTCGCGCCGATGGCGCTATATTATGTTTCTGAAATCTCCTTGAACCAAGGCTCGTCCACAGAAACACGTTCGATGGCTTCGACCTTCAAACCCAGACGAAGCTCACGAAGTTTTTCAGCCAGATGTTCACCGTCAACCAGTTCAATCGGTCTCGCGCCGTCGCGGGTTGCTTCTTTTTCAGCTTCGCGTGTGAAGTAGCCGGTGGTAATAAACAATCCTTTGTCTGCCCGGCCTTCCATTGCGCCGCGAAAGTCACGAATCTTTTCGACACCGACAGCACCGGCGTATCGCTTGCACTGAAAGAAAACGTGAAAGGTGAGAAATCCATTCAGTCGCACGATGCCTCGGCCATCAATTCCACCGTCACCGTTTTGCCCTGTCACCTCGACTTGAACAAAACCAGACTCGCGGAGCATCCGCTGGATGAGCCGCTCAAAACCTTTTGGAGTGAGAACCTTCGTCAATACGCGGTGCAAATTGTCTTTCCAAGCCTCGTCATCCGGCACCGGATTCTCTTGATGCTGTTTTGCATCTTCCTTTTTGGGCAAGAAAACTTCGCCTCCCATTTTCAGCAGAGTCCAGACGCCACGGGTAGCCGCTTCGATCTTGCCCGCATTTTTAAGGTAAGTTCTAGCCCAAGCCATTTCATAATCCAGCGCAGTTCGCCCGGCTGCGCCGCTACCATGCGGAAGATCAACGACTGCGGACGGCAGTTTAAGATTCTCAATTACCTTCTCGTAGATTTCCTCGTTCGTGCCTGAGCCACCGAGTTGTTTGAGGGCGTGTAAGACAGGGTCTTGCAATTCGTAGCGATTAGGTACTTTGGCCATAAAATATGTTTCGGATTCAAGCGAGGCAAGATTATGGCTTCAATGGCCGCAGGGCAAGCGCGCGAATGTGAGTGAGTTACTCCGTGTTTTGCCTCTTAGTCTCCGCAACTTTCGCCGAGCCGCAGTTGAACCCGGCAGCGGCGATCGGTGACCGCCGAACTTCCGCCCCGAAGAAATCGGGCAGACCTACCCCGTCGCTACCGTGCGCCGGATAAAAAATGAACATAGATGCCCCGCTTTACATCCGCTGCTAACCCAAAAAAACCACGGCAACCGGCCGGCTGGGCGCGAAAACCCTTCAAAACCACCCATTCCCGCCGCGCAAACGGTTGGGCCAACCTCACGAACAACCGGGACACGCTTGCGGGCGACCGGGACACCCGCACAAATGATGCGGCCACTTTTGCAGACGACCGGGACCTCCGTGCAGACGATCGGGACACTTTCGCGAACGATGCGGCCAACTTCGCAAACGACCGGGCCACTCGCGCGGACGATGCGGCCAACTTCGCGAATGGCCGGGACGCCGCCGCAGACGACGGGGCCACCCGCGCAATCGGTCGGTCCATCCCGGCAAACGATGGGGGCAACCTCGCGCTTGACGGGGCCAAGTGCGCGGACGGTTCGGCCACGGTTGCAGTGAGCGGGGTATCCTGCGGGCAAGCTGGTATCCGATGCGTTAATAGGTATAAATACGGTATTCAAATCACTTGCGGTTGGCGGGTGACGGGTATAAAAACCGTTTTCACCTATGCGACGCAAATTCCTAAACACCACCGGAATGGGAGCCACCGTGGCTGCCTATATGAACCAGAACGCCACGATTTGGAACGGCACGAAAGCGGTCGTTGACTCCGTGGCGCAATTGAACACCAGTCTGGGCCTCGTGAACCAGACGGCGCAGGATCAACAAACGCCCATCGTCGGCGCGGAGGACCAAAAAACTCTGGACCGGCATGATTTGGAGGAGGAAATCATGCGTATTGCCGGCGCCCTGGGGTCCCTCGGAGCCAAGAGCAACAATCCAGTGCTCGCGGGCCAGACGGAATTCACGCTGGGGCAATTGGATCGCTTGGATGCGGACACGCTGGAGGAGACCGGCAAGCGCATTGCCGGGCTGGCGGCCAGCAACCTCGCGGCGTTGGCGGATTACAACCTCGGGCAGGCGGACCTGACGACCTTGAACAATTTGGTCACGGCGTTTCATGCCAGCAAAACCGGCCCGCGCACAGCGATTGCCCAGCGTTCCGCCAAAACGAAGGCCCTGCCGGGCGGTGTGAAAAGCGTGAAAAGCATCCTGCGGAATCAGTTGGACAAGGAGATGTTGCTGTTCAAGAAATCGAATCCGAATTTTTACGCCGGGTATCTGGTCGCCCGCGTGACGGTGGATCGCCACGGGCAAAGCAAAGCCGCGCCCGCTGCCGCGCCAACGCCGCAGAAATAAGCACCGCATTCCCCTACCCTAGCGCCGGCCACCGCCGGCGCTTTTTTTCGGGGCCGGTGCCGCCGTTGGCTCCCGCTTGTCGGGCGGGCCAAGGCCGAGCAGGCCAAGGCACGTTTAAGCGCTGCCGCGTTGTCGCCGGGAGTCAGCTCCTTCGCCCCAGTTGCGCGAAGGAAAATTGGCGGGCGAGCCGGCGGACGAGGCGGTTTTCCTCGCGCTTCATGGCGTGGCGCAGCGCGGGTTGCAAATCGTCGTAGCCAAGCAGATGCAGCACGCCGTGGACGACGTAGCGCACGACTTCCGCTTGCCAACTGGCGCGGAAGGCTTTCGCCTGCTGAACGGCCACATCCACGCAGATGAACAATTCACCGTGCAGCGGTGGGCGCGGGCCGCTTTTCGCCGGCGGCGTTTCCGCATGATCGAACGTGATGACATCCGTGGCACCGGTGTGCCGGAGAAATTGCCAGTTCACTCGCGCCATCGCGGCGGCGCCGACGAGGGCGATACCGAGGTCCGCTTCAGTCACCTGCACTTCCGCCAGCAGCGCCGTGACGATCTGGTGGAGCCGCCGGGAATTAATTTTTTTGGTCCGTTGCCGGTTGGAAAGGATGACGGCCATGGGCGTGATGCGATGAAGGTTGGCTCCGGGCGGGGGCGAAAAGGTCGGCGCGGCGCCGGCCCGGTTGTCAGGTCGCCTTGGGTTTGCCGCGATGCTCCTCGTAGGCGGCGATGATGCGCTGCACGAGCGGATGCCGCACCACGTCGCGCCGGGAAAATTCGAGAATGGCAATGCCCTCCGTGTGCCGCAGCGCGCGGTGCGCCTCGGCCAGCCCGGAATGCTTGTGCGCCGGCAAATCAATCTGCGTCTCGTCGCCGGTGATCACCGCTTTGGAGCCGTGGCCGAGCCGCGTGAGAAACATCAGCATCTGCTCCGTGGTGGAATTTTGCGCTTCGTCCAAAATGATGAAGGCGTTGTTCAGCGTGCGCCCGCGCATGTACGCCAGCGGCGCAATCTCAATGGTGCCGCGTTCAGTGTGCTTGGCAATTTCCTCGGCGGGCAGCATGTCCTGCAACGCATCGTGCAGCGGGCGCAGGTACGGGGTGATTTTTTCGTACAGATCGCCCGGTAAAAACCCGAGCGCCTCGCCCGCCTCCACCGCCGGCCGCGTGAGAATGATGCGGGAAGTCTTGCCCTCGCGCAGCGCCGCGAGGCCCATCGCCACGGCCAGATAGGTTTTGCCCGTCCCAGCCGGCCCGATGCCGAAGGTGATGTCGTGATGCCGGATGGCGTCGAGATATTTTTTCTGGCCGGCGGTTTTCGCCGTCACGCTGGGCTTGCGCTCGTGCGTGACCACGCGGTCGCCGACCATGTCTTTCAACAGGGTCGCACCCTCATGTTTCACCACTTGCAGGGCGTGAGTGAATTCACGGTTCTTCACCGGCGAACCGGCCTGGAGCAATTGCTGGAGCGAGGCGAACAATTGTTTGGCGCGCTCCAGATCCGCCGTCGCGCCTTCGAGTTTGATCCACCCTTCGCGCGCGGTGGCTTTGACACCCAGTTCCGTTTCGAGCGCCGCGAGGTTGCGGGGTTCGTGATTGAACAACTGCTGCGCCAATCGCGCATTTTCAAAATGAAGCGTCTCGGTAGCCACAAGGAATCAGGCGGCCGCGCCGAGTTGCAGCCGGGTATCGGATTCCAGCAGCGCTTTGAGGTTCGGCCAGTTGGCGGCATTCATGTCGTTGAACGCGTTCAGATACACGGCCACGACTTCGTGCGGATATTTGCCGAGCAACAGTTCCACGGCCGGCTGGAGTTTGGCGTCGAGCATCTCGCCGGGCAAATCTTCCACCACGCCTTTGTCGTGCGGAATGCCGAGAGCGTTGAGAAAATCCACCAGCATCGCGGCCTGCTTCTGCACCAACCACGCGCGGATGAAGGCCGCCGCCGCAGCGTCGAGCTGCGGCTTGGTCAGCACGGACAACATGGACGCGTGGCGTTCGACGCGCGGCTGGCGTTCGAGAAAAACGGGGCGGACGCGCTTGGCCTCGGCCACGGCGGCGAGCGCGGCTTTGTAGGCCGGCTTGTCGGATTCGAAGATGAAGGACAAAATATCATTCGCCAGCGCGGGCGACATGAAACCGAGGAGTTCGTGGGATTTAAGCATGGAAAAAAATTTTAATGGTGGGTGATAAGATTTTGATTACGCGATGGTTTTGACGGAAATTTTATGGTCCTTCGCCAATTGTTCGCAAGCTTGGCGTTCGAGCAACAGGGATTTGCCGGCTTCGATGGCGAGCACGGCAATCTTCGCCGCCGCGCAGGTCTCGAACGTCTTTGCGCCGAGACAGGGAATATCGAACCGCATGTCATGATGGAGCTTGGCCACTTTGACCGCCACCGCGCCGCCGTCCTTGCCGGCGAGTTCGCCGCCGCGCGTGAGACATTTGTCCGTGCCCTCAAATCCCTCAACGGCGAGCACGGTGCCATCCTTGACAACGACAAGCTGACCGATTTCGAGCCGGGAAATTTCCTTGGCGATGCGAAAGCCAAAAGCCACATCCGCACGCTGCGCGGCGGACAACGCCGGGCCGAGCGCAAAACCGGTATTGGGCATGAGCGGCGCGAGCCACGGCGTCGCTTCGATGAGTTCCACGCCGTCTTTTTTCAACTCGTCGGCAATCGCGCCAAAAATGGTATGCGCGTTTTTTTCCTTGAGCCGCAACAGTACGCCCATGGCGCGGAGATCGGGGCGGAGGTCGAACAAGTTTTTCGGGGCAACCTGGCCGGCCATGACACATTGCGTCACGCCACGGTCGGTGAACGTGCCAATCATCTTGTTGAGCTGGCCGACCTTAAGCCAGACGATGTCGTCCACGAGGTCGGCAAGCGCGGGATCGGTCTCGCCTTCGACCGCAGTGCAGACGAGACGGCGCACGCCGGCGGCGCGGGCCAGCCGCGCGAATTCCAGCGGCAGCGAGCGGCTGCCGGCAATAAGGCCGAGGGATGCGGGCGCAAGATTCATGCGATTCGGGGCGGGAATTCTAGCGGGTCGCGCGCCGGAAGCCAGCCGGTATTTTGCTGACGTGCCTTAAGCAAACATCGCCGGAGAAACGGCGCCGGCGGCTGAAACCGATTTATTGCTTGAGACGGAAGAACAGCAGATTGCCCGTAGGCGGCGTGAGCGTGATGCTGTTGGTGCCGTTGGCGGTGGTGATGGCATACGCACTCGTGGTCCACCCCGCCGACGCGGCGACATTGTTATTTTGCTGCAAGGTATAGCTGCCGGTGTTCGGCCAAGCGACAATGACACTGTTGCCAATGTGGCTGATGGTGAGATTGGGCAGGCCAACGGTTTGCACCACGGAAACTAAACTCCAAAAACCGCCGGTGAGAGAATATTGCCCGCCGGTTAGAGTCGTACTGGCGTCCGCCTGGCCAATGGTGCCGCTGACCGAATAAGTGCCACCGGTGCTGGTGCCGCCGCCGCCGGCAATTTTGAACCAGTCCACGGAGTAACTTTGCCCCGTCGCATTCCCCGCCAGCCCGATCAGCAGCAGAGCGATGCAAAGCCCCGGCGAATGAAGACGAGAAAGTACGCGAGGATTATTTTTCATGACCGTTGGTAGCACTTTGGCCGGTGATTGATTTGAATTGATGATTACCGTTAGTCGTTGGGCGCGGCAAGAAATTCTTTCGCGTCGGCATATTCATGGTCGGGCACTTGGATGCGAATGCCGCCGATGGCCAAAGCATAACCTTCCATATTCACGGCGGTGTTGGAGTCCGGCAAAAACGGATGGAAGCCGGCACCCCGGAGTTGGCAGCAAATAAGATCCGCTTCGGCGGGATTCAAAACGTTGGTCAGTGTGACGGGATGCATAATGGTTTTGGTTTAATGGCGCGCGGCGGTGGCATTGGTCGCTGGCTTGCGCGCCCACAGCACGCCCCACAAACCGAGCCGGTTGAGATTGCTGCTGGTCACGGAAAGATTGGCGGCGAGCGTCTGGACATTCGTGGCTAGCTCCGGATTTTGCAGCATCGTGCCGGCCAACCCTTTGCCCGCCTGCACATCGGCGGCCAGTTGTTTCACCGTCCCCGTAATGTCGTCAATGTTCTTGGTCGCAAGCGTGAGGTTGGCGCCATTGGTGGCCAGCACCGCTTGCGCCGAATCGGCCAGCGAATCCAGCCGCGCGGAGAACAGAACGGCATTGCTCACCGCGAGGCCGACTTGGATGCCGTTGGTTTGAATCAAGCCGTTGATCTCGGTAACGGCCCCCAGCGCCTGTTCGGTGGCCGCGCGCAAGTTGGTCACCGACGCGCCGAAGCCGGAGAGAGTTTTGGCATTCAATACCTGCGCCCGGAGATCCGTCACGCAATCATCCAGTTTCTTGGCGGTGTCATCAATGCGCTTGAGAAAACCTGCCGCGCTCCGGGCCACTTCCTGCAAATTGAACGGCTCCTGACAATTCACCTCCGCCCCCTCTGCCAGCGCCGGCTGCGCGTTGGCGGTGGGAATCACCGAGACAAATTGATCGCCAAGAAAGCCTGCCTGCTCGATCACGAACCGCGCGTCGCCGTAGATCGGGTAATCCTTGTAGATTTTGAGAAACACCGTCACGCTCTTGCCATCGGCCGCGAGTTGGATTTGTTCCACGGTGCCGACGGCAACGCCCGCGAGCAGCACGCTGGATTTTTGTTTAAGGCCGCCGACGTTATCGGTGTGAAGGCGGACCGTGTAAGTGCCGCGAAACAGACTCGTGCCTTTGCTGAACTGGATCATCAGCACTCCCAGCAACACCAGCCCGAGGAGCACAAACAAACCAACCTTCGTTTCTAATCGTGATTTTTCCATGGTCAAATAATGTTTTCTTTGGCATCCGCCACGCCGTCAATAAATTGTCGCACCACCGGATCCGTCGCGGCGAAGATGATTTCCGGCGGGCCACTCGCGTAAATTTTTTTCTGGTGCAACATGAACACCTGATTGCCCACGCGCCGCGCACTGCGCATATCGTGCGTTACCACAACGGAAGTCACTTTCAAATGGTCGCGGACGCGAATGATCAACTTGTCAATGCTGTCGGAAACAATCGGGTCCAACCCCGTCGTCGGCTCATCGTAAAGCAGAATTTGCGGCTCGTACACAATGGCTCGCGCCAGCCCCACGCGCTTGCGCATGCCGCCGGAAAGTTCCGCCGGCTTTTTTTTCTGCGTGCCGGGCAGGTC
>TBL_comb47_HYPODRAFT_10005534_pt1 | contig 14041 bp, 5 predicted proteins | sample TroBogypolimnion_40_FD_10682 | JGI IMG/M metagenome (IMG submission 10682)
ACCGACTTGCGCCAGGAGGCGGCTTACCAGCTTTTCGAGCTCTTCTATCCCGACGAATACAAGGCTTGGGAGAAAACCACCTGCGACGGCTTGATTTTTGACACCGACCGCTTTCTGGATTCACCGGCGTTTTCCGTCGAAGAGGTGAAACTGGGCAACGAGGTGGCGCTCCTGGTGGCGTCCCAATGACGAGCCGGATGCTTGGCAAGCACGCAGGCGCGCGCATCACCATGCGGCAGCGCCTGCGTGCGGGCCTTCGGTGCAACCGGCGCGCAAATCGAGCGCCCTGCGGGCGCACCCTGTTCCCCGGCTCTGCGCCGCGAGGCGCGGCGACTCCGCCGAGTTGATGCGGTCAGCCCTACGGGCTGGCGGACTCCCGCTTTGAGCCATTGAGAGGAAACTCCACTGCGGGGGTTCTGGCGGCCCCACTTCGTTCCGTCCCGTTTTGTTCGGCTCAAAGCGGGAATCCGAATTGGTTTCTGGATTCGCCAGGGGCCTCCTGGACGGAGGCCGCGCTCATGTTGTCGGGTCCTGAACGGACCCGCTGGACGGAGCCTTGCTGGGGCAAGGCGTCCGTCTATTCTCGCGCTACTCGCCTGCCCGCCGGCAGGCGGCGCGAAAAACGAGCGCCCTCTGGGCGCACCCTCTTCCCACGCTCCGCGCCGCGAGGTAGCGGCGACTCCGCCGAATTCACGCGCTCGGCCCTGCGGGCTGAGGGCTTCCTGCTTTGGACCATTCCGGGCAGAGTCCATCGCCGACGCGTTGCCGGCTCCACTTCGTTTCGTCCCGTGTGCTTTGCTTCAGAACGGGAAACCGCATTCAGTTCTTTGCTCGCCAGCACCCCCCTGGACCCAGTCAGTCTCCGTCTGACCGTCATGATGCCCGTGAGAAGTGCGCACTGCAACCTGCCGAAGAGCAGGTCCATGGCAGGCGGCAATCCGTTATGGCTAATAATGAAGGTGTCGCTCAAGGTCTTGCCGGCGTCCCTGCCAGTCGTGTCGCTGTGGTCTGGTGGCCCTGGATTGTCCGCATCGGACAACGACCTTCGACTACTGCATGACGCGCGGAGACCTCCATCGGAACACGCAAAGTGTTTTTTAGAAACCGCAAAACAAGTAGAAATATATATACCAATTATCATTAAGACATGCTATGCTCACCCCTGTTATAAGTTGTTTATTTTCAAGGAGACAAAGATGAATGAGAACCAATTGACATTGAATGCGCCCGTCGGGCAAGAGTCGCAGATCAGCGGCAACGGCCCAAGCGGACTACCCGAGCAAACGGACGCGAGAGTGACCTACGTCCGAGAGGTAAGGCTGAATTACCGCGGACCCAAAAGACTCGCAGACTTGGACGCCATTCACGAACCCGAGAAAGCGGCGGTGTTCATGAGGCGGGTTCTCCCGGACAACGTCCGCGAACATTTCCTGACGTTGTTTTTGAACGGCGCCAACTGCGTAATTGGCTACTTCGTCGCAGCCACAGGGACGGCGAACTTTTGCCACGTTGGAGCAAGGGAGGTGTTTCAAGCGGCAGTGGTCGGCGGAGCCGTTTCGATCGTTATCGGCCACAACCATCCCTCAGGCCAAGCGGAGCCCAGCCCGGCGGACGCAGACCTGACCAAGCGCTTGAGCGAAGCGGGGGCACTACTCGGGATTCATGTGCTTGATCATTTGGTGCTCGGCAGCGAAGGCTATTTCTCGTTTCGTGAGCGCGGTCGAATGCAACCCTGAACAACTGTTGGGGAAAGCTCGCAGGAGCGGAAGCGGTCTTGCTTCCGTGCTTGCGGGCGTTTCGTTTGAGCCGCGCGCGAATCGAGCGCCCTGCGGGCGCACCCTGTTCCCGGGCTTCGCGCCGCGAGGCGGCGGCGCGAAGCCGAATTTATGTGGACAGCCCTGCGGGCTGGCGGACTCCCGCTTTGAGCCCATGGTGAGGAGACTCCACTGCGGGGGCTTGCTGGCCCCACTCCGTTCCGTCCCCCTGTGTTCTGGCTCAAAGCGGGAATCCGCCTCATTTCTGGATTCGCCAGCGGCCTCCTGGACGGAGGCCGCGCTCATGTTGTCGGGTCCAGAACGGACCCGCCGGACGGAGCCTTGCTGGGGCAAGGCGGCCCTCTATTCTCGCGCTACTCGCCTGCCTGTCGGCAGGCGGCGCGGAGAGCGAGCGCCCTCCGGGCGCACCCTCTTGTCTGGTTCCACGCGGCGACATCGCCGCGCGCAGACGAAGTCGTGCGGTCAGCCTTGCGGGTCGGCGAATTCCTGCTTTGAGCCAGTCTGGGGAGACTCCACTGAGGAGGGGCGTTTGATCGCCCCACTTAATTCCCTCCTCTTTTCTGCCTCACTCAAAGCGAGAAGCCCCGTCCGTTTCTCGATTGGCCAACGGGCTGCTTGACTGATCCGGTGCTCACATGGTCGTGGCCATGCCAACGAACACCAAGCACTGCACCACGCCAAAGACCAGGCCCGAAGCAGGCGGCATTCCGTCGTGGCTAATAATGAAGGTGTCCCTGGAGGTCGTGGCGCCTTGCCGGTCTGGCGGTTCGCAGTGGTTCGGTAGCCCTGGATTGTCCGCACAAACGAGGAGCGGTCATCACGGACGCAGGCGGCGCCGAGGTTTGCTTTCCAACACGCAACTTTTTTTTCAAAAACCGCAAAAAGGTGAAAATATATCTACCAATTATCATTAAGCCATGCTATACTCGACCAAGTTAGGAGTTAATGAAGAACCGTTGAGGAACACGCCTCGACGGCTGTTTAACAAACCCACAAGGAGAACAATATCATGAACATTTACTCGACTATTACCGAACGTGTTTTGAAGCAAATGGAGCAAGGCGTCATTCCCTGGCACAAGACCTGGCGCGCCGGCCTGCCCAAGAACACCGTGAGCGGGAAGGAATACCGCGGTGTGAACATCCTGGTGCTCGGCCTGGCCGATCATGCCTCGCGCTACTGGCTGACTTACCGCCAAGCACTACAACTGGGTGGCCATGTCCGCAAAGGCGAGCGATCCACCCCAGTCATCTACTGGAAATGGCGTACGCCGGAGGAGATCGCCAAACGAGCGGCCGCGACCGGGAACGAGGAGATCGCGCCGTGCGTGCCGTTCGTGAGTGCCGTCTTCAACCTCGACCAAACCGAAGGGGTCCCACCGCCCGCGGACGACATCCAGCACCGCCCCGAAGACCGGCTAAAGGCGGCCGACCAGATGCTCGACGTCATGCCGGACAAACCCGAAATCGTCCACGCCGTGACCGCGAATCCCGTTTATAGCCCGGGCCTTGACCGCGTTACTCTGCCGCACCTGAGCCAGTTCGAAAGCGCCGATGACTATTATTCGGTTCTGTTCCATGAATTGGTGCATTCATCCGGGCATCCACGCCGCTTGAACCGGTTCGCAGAAACCGAGGGTGACCAGGCCGAGAAGTACTCGTTTGAGGAGCTTGTCGCTGAGTTCGGCGCCGCCTTCCTGTGTGGTTTCGCGGGGATTGAGAACGGGAAAACCCACGCGCAGCAAGCCAGCTACATCGAGGCTTGGGCGCGGGTCTTCCGGCAGGATAGCCGGATCTTGGTCCGGGCCGCCTCGGCCGCCCAACGTGCCGCCGACTATATCCGCGGCAAAACCGCCGCCGAAAACGTCAGCATCACGGCCAGCGAAGCGCAGGCCGAGGAGGTCGTGAGCCATGCGTAGGAACCCAATCAAACAACCCAAGGTCCCCGACGCATTGATCGACGCCCTTGAAGTCGTTCTCGCTCGCCTCTGGGAAGGCGAGCGGCTCGATTACCACTATGGCGACGATTTGGCCGAGCCGGACCGGCAAAACCACTTCTTCCTCAACCTCGAAGTCATCCGCCAATGGCTGGACTACGTCGAGGAGGAGTGCGGGCGCGGGTAGGTCGCTCCTCGGCGGTCAAAAGCGAACCGACGTCCCCCACGGTCGGAACCCGAACGGGCTCCGACCGTTCTTTTCCCTCCAGCGACCGACGCCCCCAAGGCGGTCCTCTTCCTTTCCACCCCGGTCATATTTGCCCCATCGCCACCATTTGACGNTCTTGGCCCTGTGCCGTTCTGACCCAGTTCCGGGCGTTCTTCCCACGCTTGCCGGTGTGTCACGTGCGACGCCCGTAGACCCCGGCCCACCCAATGGCCGACCCCGTCCACCTTCTTGTCTGATCGTAGTAGTCGCCTCGATCACCCCAACGAGATCAACATCAGATCTCGCGCCTGCTCCGTTCGCCCAAGATCCCCTTTGAGGCGACGCGGAAGCCAGTGCGCCAGCGACCCGTTGGCCGGAAGTTGGCCCATTTCTTGCACCCGAGGCGCACAAGAAAGTTGACCGCGGAGACGGGGGGCCAAAGCTCCCCCCGAACCCCCCACACCGGATGCACCTGCGGTGCAAACAGTAGTGCGATGTTCCGTAGCTAAAGTATTGAATACTATTGGCTTGCGATGTTTACAGACTGTAAACAACGACTGGCACACCAGGCCACAACATATTGATTTCCAAATGCTTGCGCTGGTTTACTCACACGATTACCCTATGGTCGCAAAAGTTCGTTGCCCGATTGCGGCTCAACTTGATCGGGACGCTGGCGCCGATCCTCCGCGGGATGGGACTTCGCTGCCCCTCCAGGTCCTCAACCCCTTCGACCGGAACGCCGTTGCGTGGACATCTCACCCGACATCCATTCTCCTTCCGCGGCGCAGCAGATCGCGGCCTGCCTCATCCCTTCGGACGGGTCCACTCCTCCGCTCCTCGCCGATGCGGCGCGTCACCTCCTCGCTGCCATCTGCCTGAGCTTCATCAAATCCTCGCCCCTCAGGTGGACGCTACGTGATGTAATCCTGGCCACACGGGACCGCGAACGCCTGTTTTTATCAGCCGAAGCGCAAGACTTTTCGCCATCCCCTCCTGTCGCTTTCTTCTTTTCGTTGGCTGGTTGGTTGGTTTGGAGGGTTTTTAGTGATTCTAAAGAAAAGGCTTTACACGCCAGCGGCATGTTGATATATTATGCTGCAAGGTAGCGGGCGGTCGGGACTCTCGCGACCGGCTGGCTGTTGGCGATGAGTGCGCTCGCAAGCAATCACGTTGAGTCTCTGACCCGTTTGCAGGCCAGCGCTCGTCTTCGTCCTCCGGGATGGCCGGCTTTCGGCTCGGCAGCCTCCCCCGGGGCACTCCCTCCTCCTCCCGGTCGTTTCTTTCGATTCGCCATCGCCGCGGACCGCCCGTTTCTCTCGTTCGCCATTCACTGATCCACTCACGATGTTATGAGAACCATTGTTCTTGCCGCGCTCTTTCTGGCCTGCCCCGGTTTTGCCCAGACCAACCCGCCTTTGACCGGCCCGCTGGCCGCGACCAATGCCGCGGGGGGCGCGGTGCCCTCCGGGCAGGGACAGGTTCCCGCCTTCTGCTTGGCGACGCCGGGCTACGCCGCTCCCAACTACGGTCCGGTGCTGGTCCTCAATGCTTCGAGCGCTGATCCCGCCGCCGGCGTTGGTCAAATCAGGAGCGAGGCCGGCGGGGCGGTTGCCGACCACGGCGCCAGTGTGGCCCACTTCGCCCTCAACGCCAACACGGTGGGCGCCTTGAGCGTTCAGCCGAGGGCCGGCGGTGTTCCACCGTTGCGCGCCCATGCCATCGGTCTTTGCTACTGGTCTCTGCCCACGGGCCAGAGCGTGATGCTTTCGCAGATCCAGGATTCGACCGGGCAAATCCTGCCACCCGGGCGCGTGCTTTACCGGGGCGCCCTGGGCGGGGATCACGACCTGTTGTATGCCTACGGCGAGGACTCCGTCGAGCAGTTCGTGGTGCTGCACAAGCGGTTGCCCAAACCGGAGGATGTTCTGCAAGGAGCGGATCGCATCCAGGTGTGGGTCGGGGTGATCAGCGAGTTGGTGGACCCGCCGGAGCCGCGGCGGGTGGCGCATCCGGTGGACATGAGCGGGCTCCTGCCGCCCTCCTCGGCGGACTTGCTGCCCGGGGAGGAGATTTACTTTGGGGCCATGCACATTTTGGGCGAAGGCAAGGCGTTCGTGCTGGGCAGCAACGGCCCCGAGGTGCCGACGGCCACGGCCTGGTACACGCAGGCGGGGGAGAATGGGCAGGTTATGCGCTCGTTCGTCATTGATTTCGTCCCGTATCGTTTGCTTCAGGCGCAGATCGACGCATTGCCGGAAGGGGCGCTGCAGGCGCGTTTTCAGACGCACAAGAGCTTGCGAGCGATGCTGGCGGGAACACGCCCGCCCAAGGCGGGGACGCTCCCCGGACCAGGCATGCTCTTAGCCAAGGCAGGCGCGGAGCCTGGGCCGGGCGTGGCCATTGATTACACCATCGTCACGACCCGGCTGCTCAATGTGAACTTTGGCAGCGGAACCAAGACGGGTTACGCGGCGGTCGGGCAGACCAACTCGGATTACTGGAACCTGGGCAGCTTTGCGGGGGCCTCGACGGCGGTGCTCACCAATCTGGCCTGGTCGGACACCAACGCCTCGACGGTGGGCATCATCGTGAGCAATGCGCCCGGCGTGGCGAGCAACAGCCTGACGACGGACCCCATGTACAGCTCGTATGTGATGCCCACCAACGGGGGATCGATCAGCCTCACCATCACCAATCTGCCCGCGAACACCTACCACCTCTACCTCTACGGCCACGGCACCAACCCGCTGTCGAGCAGCCTCCTTTACCTGTCGCGGGCCGGGACTTCACTCGCCACCAAATACACCACGCAATGGAGCCCGAACTGGCGTTCCACCAACTGGGAGCCGGGCATCCAGTACGTGGTGTTCAAGAGCGTGAGCGTGACCAACCAAAGCCTCCAGGTGACGGTGTCACCGGGCGGGGACGGCACCGCCTACCTCAACGGCCTGCAGATCGTCGCCTCCTCGGGCGTGCCACCGCCCTCGTTGAGCATCAGCAATCTGATCAATATCAACTTTGGCGCTGATGCCGGTTACAAGTCGGGATTTGCGGCAACCGGCCTCAGCGCCACCGACTTCTGGAATGGGACCATGCCCCGCGCCAACGTCGGCACCATTATCGGGCTCACCAATTCCAGCGGCACAGCTACTGGGGTGGGGCTCCTCTTGCTCGGCACTCCGGGGGTATGGAACAACAGCATACCCGACAACATGTATGCGAACTACTGTTACGCCAGCGGGGGCAACAACGCCTCGGTCACGCTCACCAACCTGCCGGCCGGCAGCTACGACTTTTACTGCTACGGCCACAGCGCTTCGGATGCCGACAACACCTACTTCCAGTTGTGGGCCGGGGAGCGCGCCGCGGACGTGCGCCCGACCACGATGCTCGGCTCGGGCTGGAACTCGACCAACTGGGATGAAGGGCAGCAGTACATCGTCTTTCGCGACATTGAAGTGAAAACCAATGAACCGGTGCTCATTGAGATTGCGCATTCCTCGATAAACTACGCGACCATCAACGGTTTGCAGGTGGTCTTCAAGGGCTCGGCCGACACCAACGGCAACGGCCTGGCCGACGCCTGGGAGATGCTCCATTTCGGCAACCTTACCAACACCGCCTCGGGCGATCCCGACGGCGACTTCATCTCCAACGCCCGCGAATACCAACTGGGCTTCGATCCCACCGTGCCCAATACCAACTGGAATGCCGGCGAAATCGTGTGGGTCGAGGACAGCGTCCCAGTGGGTGCCACGCTCGCCTCCTCAGGCGACTCCTGGACCTGGACGAACTCCTGGGCCAACAACGGGGTGGCGGTGACGCCGTATTCCGGGTCGCTCATGCACGTCTCGTCCCTCAACAGCGGCACGCACGAGCACTACTTCTATTATCCGGACTCGAACCTGCGGATCAACACCAACGACGCGATGATCTGCTATATCAACCTGGATGCCGCCAACGTGCCCGGCGAGGTGATGCTCCAGTGGTATGCCATGGAAACGAACGGGAGCGCTTCCTGGGAGCATCGCGCCTACTGGGGTGCCAACAGCATCACAAGCTGGGGCACCGATGGGACGGTGAGCCGCACCAACGCGGGTGCCCTGCCGGCTGCCGGCCAGTGGGTTTGCCTGCAGGTTCCGGCCAGCGCGGTGGGCCTCGAAGGCCGGGTTATCCAAGGGGTGAGATTCACGCTGTATGGCGGGCGTGCCGCCTGGGACCGGGCGGGCAAACTCATTACCAACGTGGACGACAGCGGCCTGCCCGACGGGTGGCAGATCCAATACTTTGGCCACCTCGGCGTGGACCCCCAGGCCGACCCGGACGGGGACGGTTACACCAATTTGCAGGAGTACCAAAACGGGACCAGCCCCACGGTCTATAACTCGCAAAACGGGCTGAGCGCCGGCAAGGGCCTCCAGGTGTTTACCCCGCTCAAGTGAAAGGACACGAACCCGCCCGCCGCACCAACCTCCTCCGATGATGATTTATGAAACCCTCACGACTGACTCTTCCGGTAGCCACTGTCGTTAGCCCGCGCACCGCCTGGGTGGCGGTCATTCCAGCGCCAAGCAACGCCGCCGAAAGCCCGCTCCTGCGCTCCGGCTCGCAACGCCTGTTTTCGCCCGGGTCCACAGGGCTGGTTTCTCGCAGCCTGGGCGGCTTCCTCGCGGCGCTCCTCTTGGCGGCGCCGGCCGCGGCCCCCATGCGCGCCGGAGCGCAGTGCATGCAGGGCCTGATCGAGAGCATGTCCGCTTCCTGTTCCAGCAACAAATGCGGGTACCTGAGCGATTGCGACACCAACTACCCGCAAACGTGCTACCTGCAACGGGTCACCGTGAACAGTATTGGCTACAGTGAAACCCAGTTCAGCAACTACACCAACCTGGTGGTATCGGAAAGCGGCAGCGCGAGCACCACCTTCACCGAGACCATGGGAAAGTACCCGCGAACCTCCTCCCAGGGAGGCTGCGTCCTCTGGAGCGGCCCGGTAAACACGATGTGGTCCGGTTCCTCCGGCATCACCGACCACATAAACTCAGGCAATTCCTGCGGTTCGTCCATCACCAATCAAGCCAACGGCGACTGGAGCGACCAGGGGTACTGCTATTACACCCTCCAAAACCTGGTGAACAACTCTACGGGGAGCGGTTCGACCCGTTGCTTGAGCAGCAACGTGTGCCTCGAACCCTGGGCGTATAATGCCTGGGATAACGGCTACCAGCCCTGCGAAAGCACGGGTTACGCCTATTTGACCAACTGCATCTCCTACAGCAACGTTTTCAAGACCGACGACTTGCGCGGCGATATCATCGGCGGCCTGCCGCCGTCGGTGCCCTATCCCTCCACCAACTGGAGCTTTGGCAGCGGGGTGGCCCAATGGCGCCTGGACCCGTGCGAGTTCTGCGCCTCCGGCGGCTGCATGCAATACCGGGTTGGCATCTGCTCCTCCGTGACGAACCTCACCTATCAACTCAACTGGTACGAAGTGGTGACGGACTTGAGCAATAACGTGATCACCAACATTCCGATGCAAGTGAAGCTTCAGGGGACCGGCGTCCCAGGCCCCCTTTGGAGCGGGACCAATACGGTGGGCGTGCCGTCCACCAACTGCATCATCATGACGAGCGTTCCCGAAGTAACCATCCTCGATCCGAGCGACCCGGGGGGATCGGGCGGGACCCCGGGCAGCGGGGGCCCCGGAGGCAGTCCGCCCACCCGCGGCTGTTCCACCTGCGGAGGCGGCGGCGCTCGCGCCAGCGACCTCGGCCCCTTCTTCCAGGTCTCGCTGGGCACCGCGCAGTTCGGCCAGCCCGCCGGCAACCTTTTCTTCGGCAAAACCTTGCCCGACTCAGGCCTGTTCAAGCCGGCGGGTCTGCAATTTGATTCTTCCCGCCAGGACGTGGCGGTTCAGCGCAACAGCGACGGGACCATTCGGCAGGTATATGCGCCGCTGGCGCTGGCGGACGTGCCGCCGCCGCCGACCACCAACGGCTACGTCATCAACTTTTATTACCCGTCACAGGTTTCCAGCCAGCCGGTCAATGGCGTCTATGTCGTCTCCGGCACCCCGTTCACGACCTGGACCATTACCAACCTTTCGGTGGACGGCTCGACCTACCAGGTCAGCCAGAGCAGCCCGCCGCCCCAGGTGATCAATCAGTGGGGTTGCTCCTTTTCCGCCGGCGCCTGGACCGTCCAGCCCCTAGGCAACGCCGTCCAGCGGACCGTTGCCATGACGCCCCTGGGTCCAGGCCTGTTCCAAGTCATCGAAACCCTGCAGGCCCCCGCCGGCCAGGCCGCGAAACGGGTGAAAAAAACCTACCAACTCTTCGGCTGGGGGTGGGCGGTGACGCAAATCTCGGACGGTTCGGACACCGCTCCCGAGACCACGACCTACGCCTATAATGACCCGGTGCCGGGCGCCGCCCCGTGGGCGCCCCCGCCCCTGGCCACCGCCGCTTACCCGGATGGCTCCTGGACCACCTGCGATTCGCGCGACCCCAATGGCAACCCCACCAGTGTTGCCGCCTCTTTCGGCGACTGGGATGAACGGCAGACCCTTTCCACCTACGATCCGGTCGCGGCCGGGGTTTCCGCCTCCGGGGACGACGGCAGCCTCAGCCCCGAGCTCCCGCGGCTCGTCAGCCAGGTAATCGACGGCGCCGAGGTTTCCCGGGCCTATACCGTGTTCCCGGCGACGGGCGTGCGCCTCGACATTCAATGCACCGGCGCCGGCGCCGGTTGGACCAACGCCGGCAATCTCTTCACCACCAACCTCTTCTTTACCGGCGGCGGCAACCTCAATGCCCTCCGGGCCGTCATCCACCCCGACCACACCGCGACGTTCTACAACTACACCAACAGCGCAGATGGCAACTACAAGACCAACATCACCGCTACGGGCCAACCCGACACGGCTTATACCCATATCATTGACGGCGTTTCCAATGTCGTCGTGCTCAATCTCGCCGGTTACGCCGTCCTCTCGGCCAGCTACGACGCGCTCACCGGCATCCCGCTGGCCCAGGACGTGTACACCAACTTCGACAACTTCTTGCGCCCGGGGCAGGTCACGCATCTGGACGGCACCACCGAGCAAACCTTTTACGATTGTTGCGGCGTCAGCAGCACGCTCGACCGCGATGGGGTCACCACCCAGTACCTCCACGATGCGGCTAACCGCCCAACGGGCTACCAGAAGATCTTCAGCGACAACAGCCTGATCACCTTCACCAACGTGCTGGATGCCGCCGGCCAGATCCTGCAGGCCATCCGCATCGGCACCAACGGTTCGATGGTCACCAATTACCAGGCCCAGTACGACCAGGCCGGAGAACTGCTCTACGAAACCAATCCTTTGGGTGGTGTCACGTCCCACAGCCGCAGCTACGCAAGCACGGGCGGGCTGGTCCTCACCACCGTCTATCCGGACGGCGGCACGCGGATCGAGGCGTATTACGTTGACGGCTCCCTCAAACAGGTCACCGGCACGGCGGTGCATCCGGTCGCTTACCAGTATGGCGCCGGCTGGAGCCAGGAGACCAAGCTCGACGGCAACGGCAATGCCACCGGCGAGTGGACTCAAACTTATACCGACGTGGCCGGCCGCACCGTCGAAACCTACTATCCCGACGGCGCCTCCAGCCAGTTCTTCTACAACGCCCAAGGTCAGCTTTCGGGCCAGACCGATCCGGATCACGTCGCCACCCTCTACCAATACAACCCCAAGGGCGAGCGCGAATACACCGTGGTGGACATGAACCAGAACGGCCAAATCGACCTCGGCGGCCCCGACCGCATAACCCGGCTGGTCGCAACGAACGATTTCGTCTCCCTCCTTGGCGGCAGCGGGAATGTCCGGCGAACCTACTCGTACGTTTGGGTGGACGGATCGAGCACACCGCTGTGCCTGTCCACCAACGAGGTCTCCGCCGACAGCCTCCGCTCCTGGAGCCGCAGCCCCGCCGGTCTGAGCCGGTCCCGCACCATCTATGCGGCCAACGGCGCCCGCTACACCACCAACGCCGCTCCCGACAACTCCTACAGCGTCAGCGCGTATCAGAACGGCCGCCTCGCCTGGACGAAGCAATTTGACGCCCTCAACAACCCCCTCTCCGGCACAACCAACGGCTACGATCCGCAGGGCCGTCTCGGCGCCGTCACCGACGCCCGCAACGGCACCACCACCTTGATGTACAACAACGCCGACTTGGTGGCGACGAACATCACCCCCAACCCGGGCACCCCGGGGGCCTCGCCCCAGGTGACCGCCACCTTCTACAACCAGAGGCTTCAGGCCACCAATGTCCTGCTGCCCGATGGCCACGGAGTCACCAACACGTATTTCCTTACCGGCGAACTGCAACAGACGGCGGGTGCTCGCACCTACCCGGTTGCCTACACCTACGACTACGCCGGTCGCATGGCCACCATAACCACCTGGACCAACTTCGCCAATAACCAGGGCGCGGCGACCACCACCTGGAACTACGACCCCTACCGCGGCTGGCTTAACAACAAGTCTTATGCCGACAGCACCGGGCCAACCTACGCCTACACCCCCGGGGGCCGGCTTAACACCCGCACCTGGGCGCGCGGCATCACCACCACCTACAGCTACGACAACGCGGGCGCCCTGTCGACCGTGACCTACAATGACGGCGTCACCCCCGCGATCGCCTACACCTACGACCGCCGCGGACGCCAGACGCAGGTCGTCGTGGGCGGTGCTGCCACCACCGCCTTCACCTACAACAACGCCAACCACGTGCTCAGCGAGTCCTACACCGGCGGCGACCTCGCCGGCCTCGCCGTCACCAACGGTTACGACCAGTACCTCCGCCGCACCGCCCTGGCGGCCCTGAGCGGAACCACCCCGCTGCTCCAGAACGCCTTCGCCTACGATCCGGCTTCCCGCCTCCAAACCGTGTCTGCCGGCACCGTCGGCGCCACTTACACTTACCTTGCCAACTCGCCCCTGGTGGGCCAAATTACCTTCACCAACAGCGGCGCGTTGCGCATGACCACCACCAAGCAATACGACTTCCTGAACCGGCTGAACCAGATTTCATCCGCCCCCTCCGCCGCATCCGCGGTCACGTTCAATTACCTCTACAACTCCGCCAACCAGCGCACCGCCCGCACCAACGCCGACGGGTCCGCCTGGATCTACGGTTATGACTCCCTCGGCCAGGTCACTTCCGGCAAGAAATATTGGGCCGATGCCACTCCGGTCGCCGGCCAACAGTTCCAATACGCCTTCGACGACATCGGCAACCGCACGAGCACCGGCGCGGGCGGGGACAGCACCGGCAGCAGCGCCGCCCTCCGCACCGCCAGCTACCAGGCCAATAATCTCAACCAGTACGCCAGCCGCGACGTGCCCGGGGCCGTCGATGTGATGGGCCTGGCCCTGGCCACCAACACCACCCTCACCGTCAACGGCCAGACCCCCTACAAAAAAGTCGAGTATTTTCGCCAGCAGTTGAACGTGGCCAATGGCGCAAACCCCGTTTGGCAGTCCGTCACCGTCTCCGCCGCCAACGAGACGACCGTCACCGGCGGCGTGTTCGTGCCCCAGACCCCGGAGCCGTTCACCTATGACCCGGACGGCAACCTCCTGACCGACGGCCGCTGGAACTACACCTGGGACGCCGAAAACCGCCTGCTCCAGATGGCGGCCAATACCGCGGTCGGCCCGGTGATTTCACTCCAGTTCGACTACGATTGGCGCGGCCGCCGCATCCGCAAACAAGTCTGGCCCAATGCGGCCTGGAACGGCAACCCCACCAACGACGTGCGGTTCCTCTACGACGGCTGGAATCTCGTCGGAACGCTTAACGCCGCCCTCACCCTCCAAACCTCCTTCCTCTGGGGCCTCGACCTCTCGGGGTCCCCCCAAGGCGCCGGCGGCGTCGGCGGCCTCCTGGCCGTGGAGCAGGTGTCCAACGCCCAGGTGACTAATTGCAGCCTCGCCGCCTGCGACGGCAACGGCAACGTCGCCGCGCTCGTCAGCGCCGCCGCCGGAACCAACGCCGCCCAATTCGAGTACGGCCCCTTCGCCGAACTCCTCCGCGCCACCGGCCCCATGGCCAAAGCCAATCCCTTCCGGTTCTC
>TBL_comb47_HYPODRAFT_10005535_pt1 | contig 14040 bp, 11 predicted proteins | sample TroBogypolimnion_40_FD_10682 | JGI IMG/M metagenome (IMG submission 10682)
GTTTGTTCACGGGGCTAGCATCGCTAGTACGGGTCCCAATGTACAGTTACGATTGGGTGACAATCATGGCGATTTGGTAACACCCGTCCCCACCTCCCCTCCGGCTCCCGGAGCCCGCTCCGGGTTCATCTCAAAATGAGAATTGCTGAGCTTTTCGAGCTCTTCGGTCTTCAAGCAATCGGTTAAGTTTTTCGCCGAATTTGTGTCGCTTCGGCGACTCGCTCGTGTCGGCCTGAAGCACACTTCCGAGTTTCGCGCGGAATAAGGCGAAATATGGCGAACCGGCAACATCACGCTAGATCCTTATTCTTGAGGGTGACATCCAAGAGCGAGATCCGCTATAGACTACTCATGAGTTTTGAGGACCAAAGGACGAAGCCAACGCAGCGCCAGTTCCGGGGCGGAGGCGGTGGCTTTACCCTGATTGAATTGCTGGTGGTGATTGCCATCATCGCCATCCTGGCCGCCATGCTGCTGCCGGCGCTGGCGAAGGCCAAAGTGGCGGCCCGCACGGCCTCGTGTCGCAACAATATGCGGCAGATTTACGTCGCGTATGTTCTGTACGAGGATACCTATGGCGCCGGCCATCCTGCGGAGAACTACATGCGCTGGATCAAGGATGGCGGTGATTTTGCCCACCCCGCCTCGTTGACCGTCGGCAACATGATTTCGCCGTCCGACCCCAACGCCTATTGGGGTGTGGCGTACGTGCCATCGGCCGCGAACAACCATGTGTTCTTCTGCCCCGAGGCCAAGCTGGCGGATGACCATCACATAGACGCGGGGGACCCGCAGTACAACGACGGTTATTTTAGGGATGGGCATACCTATATCACTTACGGATTCAACGGCTACTACCAAACGCCGTCCGCCGGGGCGAGAGGAATGGACATGGCCTTCTTCAAAGACGTGATAAACGGAAACCGGCCCATCGGCACTCCGGCCCGGCCTTTGTCCAGCCTCCGGTTCCCGGCTGACACGCTGATGTTCCAAGACGCTTACGAGGCGCTGTTGGACGGCATCCAGGACACCCCGTTGAACCTGTCCCAGTGGGACGCCTGGCCCGACCGCCTCGACTGCTACTACCGGCATAACAACCGCGGCAACATCATGTGGGCCGACGGCCACGTGTCGCAGGCCCGCCGCGGCCTGACCCAATGGCAGGAGGCGTGGTACCTCGGGCAGCCACTGCTCACCCGATGAGCCATGCGGCGTCTGATAAGCGAGGTTCGAGCCCCCTTTCACTATTATTATACAACCATAAAACAGCTATATCTAACAAAACCAACTAATCATTCCATGAAACTTACGCTCCCACTCCTGGCCACCGGCATGGCCTTCGGTTTGGCCCTCAGCAGTGCGCCCGCCGCGCTGATGGACAAGCTCCAAGGCTATTACACCTTTGAATCGCAAACCAACGGCACCACGCCGAATATGGCGCGCGCCCTCGGGTACCCCGCGTTCCCGCTGGATTGGGCTACCCTCCTCAAACCAGTTCCCGTTGTCGGTTCGGTGGCCTTTCCGCCCTGGACGAATTTGGCCAGCAAAGTCCTGGCGGGCACCGGGGTGCTCGACTGCCGAGAGGATGGCGATTTCGCCACCACCTCGGACCTGCCCATCTGGGATCAGCAAGCGGATTGGACGATTTCCACCTGGTTCAAGCCGGACACCGGGGGCACCGGCTTGTTTGGTACTACGACGCGCATGTTTATCCTGGAAACCGCCGGCGCGACCGCGCCGATTTCTTTCGGCATCCGCGGGACGACCTCAACCAATGCGGATGGCGTCGGCCTGTGCGATTTCCAATTCTATAGCTGGTATGCGGACGGAACCAAACCCTACGTGGATTACTTGGTCCCCACCAACCAGGTGGATCAATGGCACCATGTGGCGATCCAATACGACTCACAGGATACGAGTTGGGGCACCAATACTCACGGCATGATGCGGGGTTATGTGGACGACGCGCTGGTATGCCAGCTCGCCCCGACGGATATCTTCATCGGCTATACCGGCTTCAACTTCGGCACCTACCGCGGCGCGGACGGGCGTTGGCTTCACGGGCAGATTGATGAAGCGGCGATGTGGGAGCGCGTGCTCAATACCAACGAGATTACCCTGCTGTATAATGCGGGCGTCAGCCAGCAGACCCTCGCTGCCGCCATCGCGACCGGCGGCGATGCCGCGCAATTGACCAACACGCTGGTGGCCTACTGGAATTTCGATGGCAATTATGGCACCAACACCAGCCGGGTGGTCCCGAACCAGGCAATTGCCGTTGGCGGCCGCGCCATCTTCCCGTCCGGCTCCGGCGACCTGACCATGGTGGGCGGAACCTACGCTCCCGGCACGATTATCACCTATCCAGGACTCGGAACCAATGGCTCGATTGTGGGCCTCGGCTCGTTGCTGTGTAACGGCACGAATGTTTACGTCAACATTCCGGGCAACCCGGTGGATCCCCAGCAGGACTTGACCGTGTCCGCTTGGTTCAAGCCGGATACCGGCGGCACAGGCTTATTCGGTGTTACCTCCGCGCGCTATTTTGTCTTCGAAAACAGCGATCCCACCAAGACCTGGGCTCCCATTTCTTTCGGTATCCGTGGCGGAACCGTGCTCGATACCAACGGCAACCAGACCTGCACTTTTGAATGGTACGGCCATTGGAGCGACAACACCAAACCCCATTTCGATTCCTACGTTCCCGTCGCCCGGGTGGACCAGTGGCATCATGTGGCGCAGATCTTTCGCCTGATCTCCGTCAATCCCTATACCAATGCGATGGAGTGCTGGCTGGATGGCGTGCTGCAAACCAATTTGCTGATGGTCAAGACCAACGCCGCCCTCACGAACATTTCCGGATTGAACTTTGGCACCTACCGCGGCGCCGACAGCCGCTGGTTCAAGGGGCAAATCGATGAATGCGCCCTGTGGCAGCGGGCGCTGAGCAGTAACGAGGTCGTGCAGCTTTACACCAATGGGCTCGCCGGCAAATCGGTGCTCACTCCGGCCCCGCCTCAGATTATCGCGCTCACGCCCGCTGCGGTGCCGGCGGGCAGCTACCTCCTGTCCTGGAAAGCCCTGGCCGGATTGAAGTACAGCGTGTTTGCCTCCAGCGACCTGATAAGCTGGCAACCGGCCTTGGTGACCGGCTACACCACTGCTTCTGGCACGGCCACCATCATCGTGTCGGCGACTGAGCCGCCGCCCAATGGCGGCTATTATGATCCGGGGTTGAATGGCGCCACCCAGCGGTACTACCGGCTGCAAGTCCAACCTTAAGCCAGCAGCGGGGCCCGTCGCTCCGGTGAACACAGCAGCAGCTTGGTTTGACCTGAATCATGAAACATCAGATGTTGTATGGCTGGCGTTGGTCGGCAGCGGCGACCGTGCTGGCGGGCGTCCTATGTGCTGGCGGGGCGGCGGCCGATTTGCCGGCGGCGGACACATCGGCTCCCGCTCCTCGCTGGTGGCGCGGCAATTTGCACACGCACACCATGTGGAAGGAAGGCGATGATTTCCCGGAAATGGCGGTCGCGCAATACCGGGACCGCGGCTACAACTTTGTCGCTACCACGGAGCACAACTGCCTAGCTCAGGGAGAAAAGTGGGTCCTCGCCAAGGAAATGGCGCGTCGCGCCAAGATGGACGTGCTGGCAGCCTACCTCGAGCGCTACGGACGGGACTGGGTGGAGACGCGCAACGACGCCTCCGCCGGCACTCTGGAGGTGCGGCTGAAGCCGTTCGATGAATATCGCGCGCTGGTCGAGGAACACGATCGGTTCCTGGTGATGCAATCCGAAGAGATTACGGATAAGGCCGAGAACGGGCTCCCGATTCATCTCAATGCGATTAATCTGCCGGAGCTGATCGTGCCGTGCTCGGGGGCCACCGTCCGGGACGCGATCTCGAATAATGTGCAGGCCGCACACGCCCTCGCACTACGTTCCGGTCGTGCTATCCAGATCGAGGTCAACCACGTCAATTACAAGTGGGGTGTGACCGCGGAAGACCTCGCGGCCGTCCCGGGGGCAAGGTTTTTCGAGGTTTGGAATGGAGTGACGGACGACAACGATCCCGGGGATCAGAACCACTTCTCCTCCGACGAGATCTGGGACATCGCCAATACCCTTCGTCTGGCGCACGCCGGCGTCCCGCCGCTTTATGGCCTGGCCACCGACGACGCGCATGAATACCACGGCAACAAGACCCGATCCATCCCCGGCCGCGGTTGGGTGATGGTTCGGGCGCCGCGTCTCACACCGGAATCCCTGCTGCGCGCGATGGCACTGGGCGACTTTTACGCCTCCAGCGGGGTCTTACTCGACGCGGTGGCCTTTGATGCGGCCGCCGGCAAACTTTCGGTGCGCATCACCCCCTGTGGTAGCGAGACCTTCCGCACAAGGTTCATCGGCACACGCAAGGGTGCCAACCTGCTGGGCAAACCGCGCCGGGATGCCGATGGGAAGGTGGTTAATACCACGTTGGATTACCGCACTCCAACAGGTCCGCAAGTGGGTGAGGTCTTCCGCGAAGTCGCCGGGATCACCGCGGAGTACACACTTAAGGGCGATGAGTACTATGTCCGCGCGGTGGTAACGTCCAGCGGCGAGACCGAGGTGCCCAGCACCGAGTTCAAGTTCAAGCGAGCTTGGACCCAGCCGGTCGGCTGGCACGTAAGCACCGGGGGCAAACCTTGAATGGGGGTTGGGGCGCCACGGCTACTCTGGCCGGCGCAGAATGGCGACCCTTGAACATCCGCGGCGTCCGCAGCGTTGTGCGTTCGGCGCACAGCCGCTAACCCGTCCTCGCCATGCCTTCCAGCGCATCGCAAACGCCCTCGCCAGAAGCCCCTCTGCCAAGGCGGCCACCCGCAGCCGGAGCCCCGTCAGCGGCACGGAAGGCCGGCGCGTTCCGCTCCGCGCAATGGCGGACACTCTTCCTGGTGATGTTCTGTTACCTTTTCTTTTACCTGGGACGGCAGAATTTCGGGTTCGCGGCCCAAGGGATGCAGGCGGGCCTGGGACTGTCCTCGACTGCCATTGGCATGTTCAGCGGCGCGCTGCTCATTGGTTATGGCCTGGGGCAAACGATCACTGGGAACCTCAGCGACTTGTATGGCGCCCGCCGGTTGGTGGCGATCGGTGCGGCGCTGTCGGTCTGCCTTAATTGGGCGGTCAGTTTCAGCTCGTCCTTCACGCTGGCGCTGGTGTGCTGGGGCGCCAATGGGTGTGCGCAATCGACCGCTTGGCCCGCACTGAGCCGCACGCTGGCTAACTGGTGGCCCCGGCATGAGCGTGGGAAGGCGATCGGATTCTATTTGCTGGCGGCGGGCGCTTCGAGTTCGCTGACTTTCGCGCTTTGCATCCTGGTGACGCAACGACTCGACTGGCGCTGGATCTTCCGGCTGCCGGTCCTCTTGATCCTGGTGGGCAGCACGGCGTTTGTGTTGTTTGCCCGGAACCGGCCCGAGGACCGGGGATTTCCGCCGCTGCCGTTGGAACCGACGGACGTTCCCGCGGGGGCCCAGCGCGAAAGCTCCTGGCAGCGCTATGCCGCCGTGCTCCGCAACGGTTCCTTCCTCTGGGCTTGTCTTTCGATCGGTTGCGAAAGCATCGCCCGTTATGGCTTGCTCAACTGGGTGCCCGTGCATTTTTTGGGGACCAACTGGAAGCAAAACCCCACGGGCCTGTGGATTACCCTGACCCTGCCCCTCGGCATGGCGGTGGGTGCCCTCACGGCCGGCTTGATTGCCGATAAGTGGTTTGCGGAAAAACGTTCACAGGTCGTCCTTGGCTTCCTTGGCGCGGCGGCGGTAACCACCGCCCTCCTCAGCCGCGTCTCGACCCTCAATCCCTACCTGATCATGGCGCTGCTCGCGATCAGCGGGTTTATGGTCTATGGACCGCAATCCACTTATTGGGCGCTCTGCCCGGAACTGGTCGGACGGGAGCGGGCCGGTACCGCCACCGGCTTGATGGACGCTTCGGCTTACGCTTTTGCCGCGTTCGGCCAGGTCGGGATCGGGTATGTGATTGATAAGACTCACACCACCACCTCTGCCTTCGCGGTAATCGCCATCTGCTGCCTGGTTGGCGCCCTCACGATTATCCCGGTGAAACGGTGATCGCTGGCGGAGGATGCCACAGACACGATACTCCTGTGGGGAGGCGGTGAAGGCTCGGCGAAAGGCGGCGACAAAATGGCTGCTGGTCTTGAAGCCGAGCTGAAAGCCGATCTCCTTGATGGAGAGTTCTGGGTCGCGCAACAAATCCCGCGCCCGTTCCAGGAGCATCCGGTTGTAGAAGCTCGCGGGGGTGTGCTGGGTGGAAGCGAGAAAGAGGCGGGTGAAGCGTTCCTCGCTGCTGCCCAGGAACCGACAGAGGTGCTCGAGGCGGAAGTGTTCCTTGCGGCACCAACGCATGAATTCATAGGCCCGGACAAAGTCACGGCGCGGCAAACGCGGCGCCGGGTCGGCGGCGGTCTTGGTGATGTTGGCGCGGGGCCAGGCGCGCATGGCTTCCACCAGCAAACGTGTCGCCAGGGTTTCGATCACGATCTGGTGCCCCGGTCGGCAGGCGCGCAACTCCGCCGCAATCGCCCGCGCGCATTCGTGCAGCGTGGTATTGGCCACCTTGCCGGCGAAGGCGGGGCGTTCCACGCCGTCCATAGCCGGCAGGTCAAAGTCCTTGGTCAACCCGGCCAGCAACCGCGGCTCAAGGGACAGGCTGACGGCCTCGCAGCGGTTTCCCTTACGGCCCAGATAGCCGCTGGAACGTTCCACTCCGTGGTTGCCCATCATCGCTTCCCCCGGCCCAATGGCCTCCGTTTCCCCGAATTGGGTCTTGAGGATCTCCCCCGCCAGGCACACCACGAGGGTGTACTCGGAATGGGTGTGCGGCTGATAAAGCACATCGACCGCCGGACGGAAATGTTGCACGCACATCTGTCCGTCCCGCCCGGTCCAGAAGGTGCATTCCGGTTTGTGCTCGGTGAGTCCCTCGCGGGGACCCTTCAAGTCCAAACCGGTAACCAATGAGTGCGTTGGCATAGAAACAGCGTTTGTCGAGTTTAGCGCGGCATTTTAGCGGAAGAACACCCAGGGTAGGGCGACGTTTTGGTGACAAACCGGCCACAAAATGGACACGCGCATGGAATCAACAAGCATCGTCAAAAACGCCGTCCCTTCAGCGTCTCAAGACGGGAAAAGAACATCCGCTGCGCTTGCTTCCGCTGGCGCGGTGTCCACACTGTTGGCACGAAACAACTGCCAGACGGTGCAACAATGGCTTAACTGATGACGAAAACGAGCAAACGCATGGGCAAGATCAAGATGGTGATGTTCGACCTTTCCGGCACCACGGTGCATGACGACACCGGGGTGCGGGATTGTCTCTATAAAGCGGCGCAGGAATATCGGGCTCCAAACGACCCCCGATGAAATCCTACTGCACATGGGCACGAATAAAATCCATCTCTACCAATATCTCATCGCTCGATCCAAAGGTGAAAAGATCGACTTCCGCGACTTCGAGAAACATGAAGCTCCCGCCACCCTGGACTTCGCCACGCAGGTGTTTCATCGCTACGAAGAGATCATGATTAGCCACTACCGCCACGAGGTGAAGGAAGTTCCCGGAGCGGCCGACACCTTCCGCTGGTGCCACGCTCACGGCATCAAGGTCGCGACGGACACGGGCTTTCACCGCCAAATCACCCAAGCCATCATGGACGGGCTGGGCTGGCTGCGCGACGGCCTCGTGGACATTGCGGTGGATGTTGAGCACGCGCCCAACCAACGCGGGCGACCGGCGCCGTTCATGATCTTTTACGCCATGGGCCAACTCGACATCCAAAGCGTGGAGGAAGTAATCAAGATCGGCGACACGCCGGCGGACATGCTGGAAGGCACCAACGCCGGTTGCCAGGGGGTCGTCGGCGTGCTTTCGGGTCCCCGGCCGGTCACGGCCTGGGGTTGCTACCGGCACACGCACGTCATTCCCAGCGTGAAGGAGTTGCCGCAACTCATTGAAACCGAGTTCGCCTGAGGTGCTAACCAACCACCAGGCGATGAGCCTCGCCGAAGCTCAGCCCTCGACTGGCCAGCCAGATCGGATGCGGAGTGCCCGGCCCGGCACGCCCATGCAGCGCCTGCTCCAAGACGCCTTCCAACGGCGCTACGGGGTGGGCGCGTTCAACATTGTCAACGATCTCACCATGAATGCGGTGCTGGCCGCCGCCGAAGAGACACGCTCACCGGTGATCATCCAGGTTTCGGTGAAGACCGTTAAGTGTTTGGGCGCCCGGTTCATCGCCGGGATGTTTGCCGACCTGGTCGCCCGCGTGTCCGTCCCCGCCGCCTTGCACCTCGACCACTGTGCCGACCCGGAGTTGATTCGAGAATGCATCGACGCGAACTGGAACTCGGTGTTGTTCGACGGGTCAACGCTGTCCTACGAGGACAATCTCGCGCAGACGGCGCGGGTGGTCGGGCTCGCGCATCGGCATGGCGTCGCGGTCGAGGGGGAGCTCGAGGCGGTGGCCGGCGTCGAAGACGACGCCGGTTTGGAGGAGGAGGGTGCCGTCGTGCCGCTTCACCAGGCCCTGGCCTTCATGCGGGCCACGAAAATCGACAGCTTCGCGCCCGCCATCGGCACCGCGCACGGCGTCTATCAGCGCGAACCCAAGATCAACTTCGAGCGGGTGCGTGAGATTGTCGCCGCGGAACCACTGCCCTTGGTTCTCCACGGCGGCACCGGCTTGAAGGACGAGGTCATCCGGCAACTCATCCGCCTGGGCGCGATCAAGGTGAACATCTCCACGCAGTTGAAGATCACCTACACCGACGCCCTCCGCAGCCATCTCAACGCCCACCCGGCGCAGCACGACCCCGCGAAGCTCCACGACACGGCTGGCCGGGCCGTACAGGCGATGGCGGCCCATTATATGCGCATCTTCGATAGCGCCGGCAAAGCGCCGTGAAACCAGCCCTCATTTTCGACTGTGACGGGGTCCTGGGTGACACCGAACTGGGCGGACACCTCCCGGCCTTCAATCAGATGTGGGCCGAGTTGGGCGTACCCTGGCAATGGTCGGTCGAGGAGTATGCTCGCAAACGGAAAATCGGCGGTGGCAAGGAACGTATGGCCAGCCTATTTGAGGACCCCAAATTCCTTGAGGTCTTCCACCCCCCTGCGAGCGAGCGAGAGCGTAACCTGCTGCTGGCTGGTTGGCATGAGCGAAAAACCACCATCTACAAGCGTCTCATCCAGGCCGGTGCCATACCACCGCGGCCCGGCATCAAACGTCTGGCCGAGGAAGCTCTTGACTGCGGTTGGGCCTTGGCGGTCGCTTCCACCTCAGCCATCGAGTCGGTCGAGGCGATGCTTCGCCGGGCAGTGGGCCAGGAAACGGCGGCGCGCTTTGCGCTCATCCTGGCGGGAGATGTGGTCGCACGCAAGAAACCGGCGCCCGATATTTACGTCCTCGCCGCGGAACGCCTGGCCATCACACCAGAAAACTGTGTTGCCATCGAGGATTCCTGCAACGGGCTTACGGCCGCAGTTGGCGCTGGACTGAAATGCGTGGTGACGGTAACGCCCTGCACCCGCAACGAGGATTTCTCGAGTGCGGACCTCGTGTTGACATGCCTGGGAGATCCCGGGGGAAAGACCTGTGATGTGCTGGCCAACCGCTCGACGGCGCGGCCCGGAGCGTGCTTTAGCGTCGCCGATCTGGAAGCGGTGCTCGCTGCCAGGCGGCCCGTTCCGGCCCATCCACACCGGGACGTCATCGTTTGCGGGTCGGGCTAGTACGCGGCGGCGTCGGTGCCCCAGGCTTGAGCCAATTGAACTGTTCGCCGAACCCAAGGCGTTTTACCTGGCGCTCGATATGCTGCCATTCGCGCCCCAAACCCTCGAACATGAGCGTCGCCGGCTGCTCCAGATGTGGCTTGATCTCGTCATCTTGTAAGAGGCGATTATAGGTTATGTTGGCGCCCCTGTTGTCCGTCAATTCCTATCAGTTAATGACGGACCGGCGAGGACTCCAGCGGCCGTGGCGACCGGTGCCCGGCTTGGCAGAGTTGGGGGCGACGACCAGCCCTTCCCGCCCACGTTGGCCATTGGCAGAGTTGTTTGGTGGAATTCCAGGGCGTTATCCCCCGCCAAGTTGTCGACCCGGTTCAGCGTCAACTCGGCCGCGATGCCGAAATGGTCGGATAGCCGTTGGGCTGGCGTCTTCGCCTCAAACGCGCGATCCTGGTTTGCCCCCGCGAGTTGGCAGTTCGCGGACTGGCGGACGAAGATGTGGTCCACCGTTTGGCCGGCTCCCGGATTGGACGATAACCCATCCCAGGTAACGAACGGGTGTTCGCCACTCAACTGCGAGATGCTGGGACCGATGTTCGACTGCAGTTCGCGGTAAATGGCGCTGTCGGGTATGGAGTTGAAGTCGCCGCCCACTAGGTCGGCTGTCTGGCCATCCTCTGCGGCCAACACGTGAGCCTCCAGTTCATGCGCCTGGGAGATGCGTATCTCAGGCGCGCCGCCATCCTGGAGATGCACGTTCCAGATGTTGACGAGGGACCGGTTCGGCAGCCGCACCGTCACCTTGAGCACTCCCTTGTTCACGAACTTGTCGGGATAGGCCGCCCGGGAGAAAGGATAGAACCGCCCGCCCACTATGGGGAAACGCGAGAGTGTCACCAGTCCGTTTTGCTGGAAAAAGGTGTGCTGACCGGCCGCTCGGGCGATGGACCAATGTCCCTCGGTGGGGATCGACTTTCGCGCCGCCTTCGTCCAAGCCTCCTGCAACAGGATGATGTCAGGGTCCAACCGCGCCAGTTCTTTTGCGATTTGCTGGTAGCGCCCCGAGCGGGCTCCGGTCATCCAGAGGGGCAGCCCCCAGATGTTGTACGTAACCAGCCTCACGCTCACGGTTTGCTTCTGGTTCCCCGTTGGCAAGGCGGCCGCTGGCGGCTGCACGATTATCGCGGTTGGCCGGCTGCTGGCGCATCCCCCTGTCCCCAGTGCCAGGGTCAGCACCGCCGTGGGCCCGGAAACACCGGCCAGAATCCGCAGAATCCGGTCCGTCCAATGCTGAAGACAGTTATTCGTCACCTGCCGAGTATGGTCGGTGCAGTTGACAAACCGGTGGAGAACTGGTGAATAACCAGCGAATAACGGGCGGCCGCGCCGGGCCGGCCCGACGCGGGCCTCCGCTTCGCCGTCGACCTTGAGGGTGGCGATATGATTGCCGGGTTTAAGCCCCTACGGGGTGAAGCCGCAGGTTGAGTTGGCAGCGAACGCTTGCTGGGAAAACCCCGACCTCCCAGGCCAGGATTTAACTCAAGCGGGATGGCGCACGCGCCGTCCCGCTAAGCTTCCGCGTTCCAATATATGTAACCGCGATTTAACACCGGGTGGGTTTACGACGCTGCCCGGGCCTGTTTTACTGCCTGGCGGATGCGCCTCGCGTTAAACATCTTTGCTCGCTCCATAGTTTTGATCGCCCTTGTGGCATCGCCCGCCTCCGGAGCGGATCTGACCCTCACCACGTTTGGAGCTTTCACCGGCCAGGCCAACATCGCTCTCCAAGCTAGCGGGAACATCATCTTCGCGGGCGGTGCCATGACGCTTCCGGCTCTCCCTTCCGGCACTCCCACCGGCCAGCTTCTGGTTCAGGCGGGTAACGACATCATTCTCCAGAACAACACCGTCATCACCGCCGGGACCGGGTGGTCAGTACCTTCCTGGCCGGAACCAATTCTAGCGTGCCCCGCACGGTGAACGCCGGCCTAGGCAATATCAACCTCCAGGGTTCGGCAGCTCTGGCCTCTGCAGATGGCTCGATCACCCTGCTCGCCGGCAACAGCGTGACTGTCGGAACGGGGTTCGTGCATAGCCTCGGCGGGGGTGGGATTACCGTCAACGCGGTTTCTGGCAGTGTGAACACCGGAACCAAAGCCAATGGCTTCGTCTTTAGGAACAGCCCCGGCGCACCCTATCTGGTCGATGCCAGCCTGGGCGGCATCAGTACTGGGGCCGGGGGCAACCTGACCATCACCGCCGGCCAGAACATAGCCAGCCTCCTGCCCACCGGCACTATCGTCACCGACGGCGGTTCCGGCGCTTTTGGGGCCACTCCCGGGAATGTCACGCTCACCGCTGGCGGCAACGTTACGGGACATTATGTTGTCCGAAATGGCACGGGAACCATCACGGCCGGGCAAAGCGCGGGCCTCTCCGGTGCCCAACTCGCGCTGAGCCTCGTCTCCGGCGCTTGGAACGTCACCGCTGCGCAGGACATTCTCCTCCAGGAGGTGCGTAACCCCAACGGCATTTTCAACAACGTTGGCCCCTCCACCTCGGCTTCCCGCCATCTTTTCGATTACGCTGCCGGCGCTTCGCTTAACCTAAAAGCAGGCAACGCAGTGCAGTTTACCGGAGCCTCGTTGCCACGCAACTCGGGTTCGTTCGAGCAGGGCATTCCGTCAATCTTCCCGGGGACGCTCAGCCTCAGTGCGGGCGCGGGTGGAGTGCAGTTAGCCATCAGCCTCCTCCTCTTTCCTGCTCCCAACGGCCAGTTGACCGTCACCACTACCAGCGGTGGTTCGTTCGCCGGCGCCAGTTCGTCCGGCGCCCTCGTCCAACTGGTCATGTCGGACAGCGCCGCCACACAGTATGCCAGCGCCGCCTCCTTCAGCCCGTCAGACCACGCGGCCATCCCGGTGCATCTGGGCGATCCGGTCCCGGTTCAACTCAACGTGGCCGGCGACATGAACTCCCTCGTGCTCGTCTCTCCCAAACGCGTGCAACTCGTGGTCGGTGGCAACCTGGTCAATGGCGCGTTCACGGCGCAGAACCTGGCTCCCACCGACGTCTCTTCGGTGTCCGTCGCCGGGGACATCTTGAATCCTTCCGAATTCACCACGATTTTGCCCACCGCCATTCCCAACCTCGCCTTCTTTGCCTGCGCGGTTGACCAACCGTCGGGACTGACCGCCGCCGCCGTAGCCAGCCTGGCGAGCCGATTGTCCTACGATCCCATCGCCCAAACGCTCACGTTCCGGGGCCGAATGACGGCGCCAGAGGAGTTGGCCCTGGTGAGCTTGACCGTCCAGTGCCCAAGCCCGGAAGTCGTTCAACCCTTGGACCCCGCCTCGGCGCAGGCGCTCTACACTGCCAGCCAATCGGTCCCGGGTTATCCGAGCAGCGGCTTCCTCATCGCCGGGCCCGGGCTGCTAAACCTTCAGGCTCACAATCTTGACCTCGGGTTTACTACCGGCCTCCAGTCCGTCGGTCCCGCGCAGAACCCCGTGCTGGCGGCGCTGGGCACCTCCGGCGCGGCCATCAACATCAACCTCTCCGGCAACCTCAACCTCATCTCGACCGCCATCTCCTCCATCGCCGGCGGAGGTGTGACCGTCAACGCTCAAGGCAGCATCCAGGTTGGGTCTGCCAGACTCACCGGCAGCAGCCCAACGCGAGGTATCTTCACTTCCGTCGATGCCAACGTAACCGTCCTATCCGGCGGCGATATCGAAATCAGCGGCTCTCGTATCGCTGCCTACGACGGCGGAAACATCATGGTTTCTTCCCTTCATGGCAACGTGGACGTTGGCCTGCCGGCGACCGACGCCTTGACGGTCACCAAAGTATTTGGAAACCCCGTGCAGACGTTGGCGGTGGTGCTGCCCGGCGGCGGTATCCTCGCCTTAACGTTCCCCCCTTCCAATAACCCGTTGGCCCCGGACCAACTCGTGGGCAACATCAGCGTCCTGGCCGGCGAGAATATCCTGTTTGGATGCGGCGCCCTGATTGAAACGGCTTTGAACCACACTTATAACAGCAGGGCCTCCGTCCTGCTCCAGGCTGGCGGGATCATTGCCTTGGGCTCAACGAATTGTCTCAGCGTCGCGGTTGACGGCACACTTACCGCCCGATCCGGGAGCTCGCCAGGCTTTCTCAATGCCTACGTGAGTCCGGCCGACATCGCGGCTGTCGCGGGCAGCACCGTGCAGTTTTCCGTGTACGCCAC
>TBL_comb47_HYPODRAFT_10005540_pt1 | contig 14033 bp, 12 predicted proteins | sample TroBogypolimnion_40_FD_10682 | JGI IMG/M metagenome (IMG submission 10682)
GACGAGGCCTTGGCGGCACCCTAGTCTTCGACCCGCTTCAACCCTGCAAAAGGCCAGTGCTTGGCACTTGGCACTTGTCTTTTTCTCTTGTCTCTTGTCTCTTGTCTCTTGTCTCTTGTCTCTTGTCTCTTGTCTCTTGTCTCTTGGGGCTACCGGGCTAGCGGGCGTTGAAGTGACCGCGTTTTTTCACTCGGCCACCAGGGCCGCTTCAATGTCTTTTTTCAAGGAAGCGGGGGTGTCTTGGGGCGCGTAGCGAGCCAGCACTTGTTCCTGGCGAGAGATCAAAAATTTGGTGAAGTTCCACTTGATCGCTTCGGTACCGAGCAAGCCCTTGGCTTCTTTTTTAAGCCATTGGTAAAAAGGGTGGGCGTTGACGCCGTTGACCTCGACCTTGCCCATCATGGGGAAGGTCACCCCGTATTGTGTTTCACAAAAACTGGCAATTTGCTCGGCGCTGCCCGGGTCTTGCGCGCCAAATTGATTGCAAGGAAACCCCAGAATCACCAAACCGCGATCGGCAAACTCCTCGTGCAGGGCCTGCAATCCTTTGAACTGCGGGGTAAAACCACAAGCGCTGGCGGTGTTGACCACCAAGACGACGCGACCGGCCAAAGCAGCCGGGTCCAGTGTTGGCCCTTGGAGGGTTTGCAGCTTAAAACCATTGAAAATATTGGCCATGTTCTTTTTCCCTCCTTGAATACAAACGAATCACCCTCTACAAAGTCTTTGACCCTTTGCTCAATGGTCTATCGCGTCGTGTTCACCGGTGTCGGCCAACAGTTGCGCCACCTCCTCGGGAAACCGCGCCAAATTGGACTCGTGCCAACGCTTGATCCACCACATCATCAAGGCCACCAAGGTCCCAAATCCCGACAAGGCTTCAAAAGCGTTGAGGCCGAGTCCCGTGAGCAAGGCGTAGCCACCCCCGAGCGCCAAAATACAGGCTTGCTCATTGAAGTTTTGCACGGCAATGGATCGCCCACCCCCCATCAAGACCGCCCCTCGGTGCTGCAAGAGGGCATTCATGGGGACCACCATAAAGCCCCCAAGTCCCCCCAAAAGCACCAAAAAAGGAGCGACGATCCAGACGTCTCGAATCATGTTCATGCCCACCACCATGAGGCCCATGGCAATCCCCAGCGGAATGACCCGGGTGGCTTGGTTGAGTTTCATTTTGACGGCAGCGAGCACCGCACCCATGGCGGTGCCAACCGCCACGACCCCCACCAAACTGGAGGCTTGGCTGGTGCTGTAACTGAGCGCTGCGGCCCCCCAGGCCAAAACAATGTAGCGCAAATTGCCACTCACTCCCCAAAACAGCGTCGTGGTCGAGAGCGAAATTTGGCCCAGCTTGTCGCGCCAGAGAAGGCGGTTGCAAGCGATGAAATCGGGCGCCAAAGACCACAAGTTTTGAAGACGATTTTTTTCGGGGTCGTGGGGCAAGGGGCGAAGAGCCACATGGGTCACAGGGATCAAGGTGTTGAGCCAAGCGGCCACGCCATACAGCAGCACAATGACGACCACGGCCGCTTGCGCTGGCGTGTTCAAGCCGGTATCAATCCAGGGCAGATCCCAACTCAAGAGCCAAGACGACATGTTGTCCGCCAAGAGTTGGCCCCCGAGCATGACCCCCAAAATAATGGACGCTATGGTCAAGCCTTCAATCCAACCATTGGCCTTGACCAATTGGGACGGGGGCAAGAGCTCGGTCAAGATGCCGTATTTGGCCGGCGAATAGGCCGCCGCCCCCAAACCCACGACCGCGTAGGCCAACAGGGGCTGCAGACCAAACAGCATCAAAAAGCAGCCCACCACCTTGATGGCGTTGCTGCTGAACATCACCTCGCCCTTGGGCCTCGCGTCGGCATAGGCCCCCACAAAGGGCGCGAGCACCACATAAAAGAGGGCAAACATGGGCACCAAGGCTGCCGGCTGCCACGCGGGGCAAGCCCGGGTTTTGAGGAGCTCTACGGCCGCCACAAACAAGGCATTGTCGGCCAAAGAGCTGACAAACTGAGCCACCATGATGGTGTAGAACCCGCGTTTCATCGCGCGCGCCTCAAGGCATGGACAAACATCCTCATGCCAGATTCAACGGTGTGCTGTTGAAAAAAATTGAAGTCTCCAACGCATTTTCTTTCTTAGAATGCTTCATGCGAAGCCTTGACGGCCCAGTCCTCGGTTATAACACGATACAACGTTCAGTCCCCATGGGCTTATTTAATTTCCCCGCATGACCAGACCTATCCAAGCCTTGGTGCACAGCGCTGCGCTCAAGCACAATTTAGCCCGCATCAAGACCTTGTGTGCGTCCACCCAAATCTTGGCCGTGGTCAAAGCCAATGCCTATGGCCACGGGATCGAGCGAGTATACGAGGGTCTGAGAGGCGCCGATGGCTTTGGTGTGCTTGAAGTGGGTGAAGCGCAACGCTTGCGCGATTTGGGCTGGCGTGGCCCCATTTTGTTGCTCGAGGGGGTCTTTGACCCGCGCGAGCTCGAGGAGTGCTCTCGCCTCAAACTCTGGCACACCGTGCACTGCCAAGCCCAAATCGATTGGCTCACGCGCCACAAAACCCATGAGCCGCACCGGGTGTTTCTCAAAATGAATTCCGGCATGAACCGCTTGGGCTTCAGCCCAGAGAGCTTCAAGAGTGCCTTTACCCGTTTGGACGCTTGCCCGCAAGTGGGAGAGGTCTCCGTGATGACCCATTTCAGCGATGCCGATCGTGTGGGGGGCGTTCAAACCCAGTTGGATGTTTTTCTCTCCCATGCCAGTGACCTTGGGGGGGAGATCAGTTTGTGCAACAGTGCTGCGGCTTTGCTCCAGCCCACTCGCTTGGGTCTGCGCCAAGACTGGGTGCGCTTGGGGATTGCGCTTTATGGTGGCGCGGTCAACGCGCCCGAAGAAAGTGCCCATTCGTGGGGCTTGCAGCCCACCCTCACCTTGAGGAGTGAGATCATTGCCTTGCAGCACGTGCGCGCGGGTCAAAGTGTCGGTTACGGCTCCACCTTCACGGCCGAGCGTGACACCCGCATCGGCATTGTCGCTTGTGGCTACGCCGATGGCTACCCACGCCACGCCGAGAGCGGCACGCCTGTCTTGGTGCAGGGTCTTCGCACCCGAACGCTTGGGCGCGTGAGCATGGACATGCTGGCGGTGGATTTGGAGTGTTTGTTCGACGCAGGACAAGCGCAAGAGGCCCCCATCGGCATGGGCTCTGAGGTGACACTTTGGGGCGAATCGAGCAGTGGAGCACGCTTAGAAATTGATGAGGTGGCTCACTGTGCGGGCACCTTATCCTATGAGCTCATGTGTGGACTCAGCACCCGAGTGCCCATCCGCTTGGTGGACCACGATGACGCACCTGCTTGAGTTTGACGGCAGTAGGCGTCGCCTTTGAGGCAGGATCAGGGCGCTGGAGAGACTCCAATTCAAGCGGCTTTAAAGCGTTGGGCCAAGGCCGAGGTTTGGCGTGCAAACATGATGTGATCGGTGCCCACGGCCATGAACACCCCTCCTTTGCCCAAATAATGCCTGGACAAGGCCTCATCCAGGGTCAAAAAGCCTGGGGCTTTGCCTGCTTTGATAATTTTTGCAAACGCCTCTTCAATGGCTGCGCGCACTTGGGGGTGGTCTTGCTGGCCCACAAACCCCAAAGAGGCGGACAAATCCGACGGCCCAATGAAGACCCCATGCACGCCCTCGACGGCGGCAATGGCTTCGATGTTGTCCAAACCGCGCTGGGTTTCGACTTGCACCAAGAGGCAGATTTGATCATTGGCCTCGAGGCCGTGATGGGCCAAACGCCCCCAGCGCGAGCCGCGCGCTCCTCCCATGCCACGCTGGCCCAAGGGTGGGTACAAAGTGGCTTGGACCAAATCGCGGGCTTGCTCTGGCGTCTCGACCATGGGCACGAGCAAGGTTTGTAGGCCCAAATCCAAATATTGTTTGATCAAAGCGACCCCCACGTGACCATGCCCAACCGGTACTCGGGCCACGGGGTGGGTTTGAGGATAGGCGGCAATGGCTTGGAGTTGCGCCAAGATGCTTTGAAGATCGTTGGGGGAATGCTCCCCATCGATCAAAAGCCAATCGAAGCCCGCGCCCGCACAGATTTCTGCCGTGACCGGATTGGCCAGTCCCATCCAAAAGCCAATTTGAGGGCGTTTTTGTTGGAGGGCGACTTTGAAAGAATTGATGGGTGTTTGCATGCTGTGGTCATGGTGGGTTTGAAATGGATGGCGCCATGGGCCCGCGCGCCCCGTTGAGCTCTCAGTGGCGATCATGATAGGCCATTCTTGGGCCCTTGTCATGGGTGGATCAACGGATCATGGTGTTGGCATCACTGGGTGGGGATAAAGAGGTTGGGTCAAAGGTGTGAGGCAAGGGGCGGGCTCATCAGCCACACTCAAGCGCCCAGCGTGGCTGATGAGCCTGGAGCCTGGAGCCTGGAGTCTGAAGCCTGAAGCCTGTCCATTTTTTGGATGCGTTAAGATCCCCATTGCAGTGGGTTGCGTCCTCAAAACCCTCTTTTTTTTCATGGCCCTTCACGGCAACTCTTGGCCTGTTGCCCTGTTGCCCTCGCCGTCTTCAACCTCTTTGCCCCAACACCCGCGCCGCGCCATGACCTTGTTGCCAACGATTCCCCTCCAATCCAAAGCCTTGGTGCTGTGCGCGGGCCGAGGGATGCGCATGCGGCCTTTGAGTGACCAGACCCCCAAGCCGCTCTTGGCGGTTCATGGCAAGCCCCTGGTCGTTTGGCATCTCGAGCGCTTGGCCCGAGACGGCATCAATCAGGTGCTCCTCAACACGGCCTGGCTGGGCGGGCAAATTGTGGATCATTTCAAAGCCCACCCCCAAGACGCCCCAGTGCGCCTTGCTTACTCGCGCGAGGACTTGGATTTTGGTGGAGCGCTGGAGACAGCAGGTGGGGTGGTGCGGGCCCTGCCTCAACTGGCCGACCCCTTTTGGGTGATGGCCGCAGACGTCTACAGCCCCGGCTTTGTCTTTGCACCCAAGCGCCTCGCCGCCTTTGCCGCCAGCCCAGAACTCGCCCACGTGTGGCTGGTCCCCAATCCGAGTCACCACCCCAAGGGTGACTTTTGTATCAGCGCCGAGGGGCTGGCGTTTTGCCCAGAGGACCTGAGGCTGGACCCGGCTCTCGCAAACCCCTGCGCCGTGCAGACCTACACCTTTAGCACCATGGCGCTTTATAAAAAAGCCTTCTTCAATGGGCCTTGGTGCAAGATCGAAAGCGGCAACACTCAGGGCCTCCACGCCCCCTTGGCCCCGATGCTCAAAGCCGCCATGAAGCTGGGCTTGGTGGGCGCAACTTTATTCAAGGGCTTTTGGTGTGATGTGGGCACGCCTGAGAGGCTCTCCGAGTTGAATGCGACTGTGCCCCATGCGGGCTCAGACCCGCCCCAAACGCCTTGAAAAAGCGAGGTGAAGAAATTGCGGGTAAGGCCAGCGCCCCCCCCTTGCAAATCCTCACCTGGCGCGGGTGAAGTTTTTTCTCGGATAATCCAGCCTTGTGCCGTGCATCTTGCCCCCATCGCCTCGCACACGAGAAATTCATTGACCCAGACCCCTCTTTTTGGAAGGCCCACGCAACCATGGACATCCACGCCCAACGCCGTCAGCAATTGGCCCAATCCTTGGGCGCAGGCGGGGTGGCCGTCATGGCCACGGCGCCGACCCGGGCACGCAACCGTGACAGCGAATACCCCTACCGTTTTGACAGCTCTTTTTATTACTTGACTGGGTTTACCGAGCCGCACGCCGTTTTGTTTCTCAACGCCCAAGGGGAATCGGTGCTGTTTTGTCAGCCCAAAGACGAGAGCCGCGAGATTTGGGACGGCGTGCGGCTGGGCCCAGAGCAAGCCCCCGCCGTCTTGGGTCTCACCCAGGCCTTTTCCATTGAAGAATTAGACCGCCTGGCGCCTGAACTCTTAAAGCACCATGACACCTGGTGGACCCCGTTTGACGCCGCGCCCGAGTTTGAAGCCCAAGTGCAAGGCTGGAACCTGAAACTTCAGGGCATGGTGAGAAGCGGGGTGAAGCCAGCGAGCACTCGCAAAAATCTCTCGATGCTTGTTGATGAAATGCGACTCATCAAAGACGCGCAGGAAATTGCGACCATGCGCTCGGCTTGCGACATTTCGTCCTTGGCCCACCGCCAGGCCATGCGCTTGTGCGCTGAGCGGGTCCGAGCGGGTCTGGAGACACGCGAGTTTCACTTGGAAGCCGAGTTGCTGCATGTTTTTAGGCAACACGGCTCAGAGGCACCGGCCTACACCAGCATTGTGGCCGCGGGTGCCAATGCCTGTGTGCTGCACTACCGCGCCGAGCGCGGCCTCATCCAAGCCGGCGAGCTCGTCTTGATCGATGCGGGTTGTGAGCTCGGTGGCTATGCCAGCGACATCACGCGCACCTTCCCCGCGAATGGCGTCTTTGCCGGCGCACAACGCGACCTCTATGCCTTGGTGTTGCTCAGCCAAGAGGCGGCCATTGCACAGACCCGGGTGGGTGCCAAGTTCACCGATCCCCACGACGCGAGTGTTCGCGTGCTGGCCCAAGGCCTGTTGGACTTGGGGCTTTTGAGCCCGAGCGTACACGGCAGTGTGGACGACGTGATCGAGCACAAACATTACACCCCGTTTTACATGCACCGCACCAGTCACTGGTTGGGGCTGGACGTGCACGACTGTGGCGCTTATGTAGAAAGCGAGCCGCGTGTGAATGAGGCCGCTCAGCGCGCCCCTGCCACCCCTGCCTTCTCGGCCCCCACTTGGCAAGCGGTGCTGGACAATCCCAGCAACGCCAGCGGCAACGCACCCAGCAGCAAGACCGCGGCAACAAACCCAGCACCCCGAAGGCTGCAAGCGGGCATGGTGCTCACGATTGAGCCGGGTCTGTACGTGCGACCCAGCGACACGGTGCCCCCTGCGTTTTGGAACATCGGCATCCGCATTGAAGACGACGCCTGGGTGACACCGAGCGGGGCGCAACTCTTGTCAAGAGGCGTGCCCGTCGAGATCGAGGCCATCGAGGAGATCATGCGCGCATGAGGCGAGTCTGGACTGCGTCATTGGCCCTGGCTATCACGCTCATAGCCAATCGGCATTGGCTTTGGATTTAATTTTTAACTATCATTACATTTGTTCTGATTGTTTTTAACTATTTATTCAAAGGATGCCCCATGACCACCACCCACAACCCTCTGCTCAAAACCTTGGCCAACTTGGAGTCGGCCTTTGCCGGCGAGTCCATGGCCCACCTCAAATACCGCTACTTTGCCAAGATATGCCGCGAGATGGGTGACCTGAGCAGTGCCGAGGTTTTTGAGCAAACCGCCTTGCAAGAAGTTCAGCACGCCTTTGGCCACCTCGACTTGCTTTACCCCAAAGCCACATTGACGCCCGCGCGGGTGCTGGAGATGGCCATCGAGGGTGAGACCTACGAATACACGGAGATGTATCCAAGCTTTTTGCGCGCCGCGCTTGAAGAGGGGAAAGCCTTGGCCGCGGCCGAAATGGAAGACCAAATTGCCGAGTCCAAAGCGCATGCCCAGGCCTTTGAGGCGACACTCCTCAAAGCCCAAAAGCGCTTTGCCGCCCTCGCTCGCGTCGAAGAGCGCCATGCCCAGCACTACCAAGATCAACTCGCGCTCGTGCAAGCCTAAGCGTCAACTCTTTCATTTTTATCCATTCAACCCAGGAACATTTCATGTCCACTTCTTTTAAAACCTACCTTTGCATCGTTTGCGGCTTCATTTATGACGAGGCCACGGGCCGACCCGAGGAGGGCATCGCCCCCGGCACTTTGTGGGCCGATGTCCCCGCCGAGTGGACCTGTCCAGAGTGTGGGGTGGGGAAATCCGATTTCGAACTCGTCGAGCTTTGATCCTGGTCTCGCATGACGGGGGCGAGCACGCCAGCCTTTTTTCATGACCTGCTGCGGGCGTGGGTTATTTCTTGAGATCCCACTTCTCGCTGGGACGGCAGCCTCTGGGTGAGGACCTACAATCGGGGACCATCACAGCGCGTGACCGTGCACCTTGGAGCCTACCCCATGACCGACCCGACCCATACCCCAAAATCCACCCCCCAAGAGCAACGCCGTGAAGAAGCGCGCCAAGAGTTGCGCCGCGCCGCGCTCGAATACCATGAGTTCCCCACGCCTGGCAAGATCAGCATCAAGGCCACCAAGCAGCTGATCAATCAGCACGACTTGGCCTTGGCTTACTCCCCAGGGGTTGCCGCGCCTTGCGAAGAGATCGTCAAAGACCCCAATGCGGCCTTCAAGTACACCAGTCGTGGCAATTTGGTGGCCGTGATCACCAATGGCACGGCCGTGCTGGGTTTGGGCGACATTGGCCCCTTGGCCGCCAAGCCGGTCATGGAAGGCAAGGGCGTGCTGTTTCACAAATTTGCTGGTATTGATGTGTTTGACATCGAGATCAATGAAAAAAACCTGGACAAACTCGTCGACATCATCGCCTCCTTGGAACCCACCTTTGGGGGCATCAATTTAGAAGACATCAAAGCCCCGGATTGTTTTTATGTGGAACGCAAACTTCGCGAACGCATGAAAATACCGGTTTTTCACGATGACCAACACGGCACCGCCATCGTGGTGGGTGCGGCGATTTTGAATGGACTCAAAATCGTCAACAAAAAACTTGAGGACGTGAAAATCGTCACCTCGGGCGCGGGTGCTGCGGCGCTCGCTTGCTTGGGGCTCTTGCTCAAACTGGGTGTGCCCAAGCACAACATCTTTGTCACCGATTTGGCCGGCGTCGTCTACCAAGGCCGTACCGAGCTCATGGACGAGGACAAAATCCAGTTTGCTCAAAACACCCCCCACCGCACGCTGGCCGAGGTCATGGTCGATGCCGATGTGTTCTTGGGCCTCTCGGCCGGTGGCGTCTTGAAGGCCGAGGTCGTCAAAACCATGGCCTCGCACCCCATTATTTTGGCGCTGGCCAACCCCAGCCCCGAAATCTTGCCCGAAGACGTGAAGGCCGTGCGAGACGACGCCATCATTGCCACGGGCCGCACCGATTACCCCAATCAGGTCAACAACGTGCTGTGCTTTCCCTATATTTTCCGGGGTGCCTTGGATGCCGGGGCCTCCACCATCACGTCAGAGATGGAGATTGCCGCGGTCTACGCCATTGCCGAGCTCGCCCAAGCCGAGCAAAGCGAGGTGGTCGCCGCCGCTTATGTGGGTGAGCAGCTGAGTTTTGGGCCCGAGTACTTGATCCCCAAGCCCTTTGATCCCCGGCTCATGATCAAAATCGCGCCTGCCGTGGCCTTGGCCGCACAAACCAGTGGTGTGGCACTTCGTCCCATCGCCGACATGGACGCTTACCGCGAAAAGCTCCTGAGCTTTGTCTACGCCTCGGGCCAAACCATGAAGCCCATTTACGCGGCCGCCAAAACCGCCCAGCACAAGCGAGTCGCCTACGCCGAGGGCGAAGAAGAACGCATCTTGCGAGCGGTGCAAGTGGTGGTGGACGAACAACTCGCTCAGCCCACCTTGATTGGACGCCCCAGCGTCATTGCTCGGCGCATTGAGCAGTTTGGTCTGCGCTTAAAGGAAGGCGTGGATTACCACGTGGTCAACGTCGAGAACGATCCGCGCTACCGAGATTTCTGGCAAACCTACTGGCGCATGATGCAAAGAAAAGGCGTCACCCAACAATTGGCCAAAATTGACATGAGAAGGCGCTTGACCCTCATTGGCACCATGCTGCTGCACAAAGGCGAGGTGGACGGCTTGATTTGCGGCACCTGGGGCACCACCGATGTGCACTTGAACTACATCGACCAAGTGATTGGTCACCGCAAAGGTGTCAGCACCTACGCCTGCATGAATGGCCTGGTGCTGCCCGAGCGCCAAGTCTTCTTGGTCGACACCCACATCAACTACGACCCGAACGCCGCGCAGTTGGCCGAAATCACCATTTTGGCGGCCAAAGAGATGATGCGCTTTGGCATCCGGCCCAAGGCCGCCCTCCTCTCCCACTCCAATTTTGGGTCTAGCAACCACCCCAGCGCCATCAAAATGCGCGACACCCTGGCACTTCTTCAAGTGCAAGCGCCTTGGCTCGAGGTTGACGGTGAGATGCATGGCGACTTGGCCATCGACGAGGCCGCCCGCGGCGCCATCATGCCCAGCAGCACCCTGGCGGGCAACGCCAACTTGCTCGTGCTCCCCAACCTGGATGCGGCCAACATTGCCTACAATTTGCTCAAAACCGCCGCGGGTGGCAACATCGCCATTGGCCCGGTCTTGCTCGGCGCCAACAAGCCCATCCACATCCTCACCCCCAGCACCACGGTCAGGAGAATTGTCAACATGACAGCTCTCACCGTGACCGACGCGAGCGCCCAAAGATAAGCCATTAAAGGTGTGTGAGCGCTTGCAAACTTGAAAAAAATGACCTTGGAATTTGCCGATTAAACGGGCAGGCTCTTGCATTTTTGAGTCATCTGAGTGACAATTCGAGCTGAGGTTTCGGGTTGCCTCAGCCAGACTTGGCGCCTCAACCCCTCCACTTTTCATGGAAGCGTCACGGAGATGGAGATGCCACTTCGTACTGTCAAGACCAATATTGTTCAGTCCATTCGAGCTTTTAGGGTGTCGGATTTGCAATTGGCCGCCAAAGATTTGGGACATCATTTTTTGTATGCCCACCTGGCCCAAGCCCAAAGCAAACAAGACGTCTTGGATTCAATCATCCAACAATTCACATTCCCCTCACAAGCGAGCAAGAATTTCGACTCTCTTTATGACAGCATGACCGATCCATTGCACAAGTCGGGCCCCCAACCCGGTTTTGTCGTGGTGCTCGAGCACATTCCGGCGCACACCAAGTTTGACAAAGAAGCGCGTGAGCAGCTTCTCGACATCTTTCGCGAAGCCGCCGATTATTGGTCAGACCGCAAAGTCTGCTTTCGCGCCTTTTACTCCTTCTCGGTGGCCCGGGTGCCCTCGGTCTTGGACATGGAGCGGCCCGTGTCCTCCGCGCAAGACCTCACTGGCATTGAGTTACCCGAAGAGAGCGAGAAAATGCCCACCGATAAATTGGTCGACATCTCGCCCTTGGCGCTCAGAATGAGCAGCCCCTTCAACGCCGGATACTGGCTCACCGCGGCTTGAACACGCGCGCCTGAGCTGCACAAGCCTGAGACAGGTCACCGTCAACGGCCAACCGGCAAGACAAGCATCAACCTGCAGAGCTGCACGCGCACTTGGGGCAGGTTTTTTTTGGCGAGCGAACACCCCCCCAATGGGCCTGGCCTTTCAAGCCCCTGGGACTTGGGACTTGTGGGTTTGGGGCTGAAGTTGCGCATTCACTTGACGGGCAGCGACTGGGAAAGCGCCACATACTCCTCAACACTCACCTCTTGGGCACGGCGCTTGAAATCAAACGCCCCCGTCCAGCCTTGCGCCATGAGCCACGGCTCCAAGGCGTGGCGCAGGAGTTTGCGCCGCTGTGAAAACGCCACTTGCACCAGAGAAGAAAACCGATGGAGCTCCAAGATCGGCGGCTGCGCGAGGGGCACCATGCGCACGACGGCACTCTTGACCCGCGGCGGTGGATCAAACGCTTGTTCATCCACCTTCAACACCCACTCCATGGCATAGCGCCATTGCAGCATGACACTCAAGCGCGAGTAGTGGGTGTTGCCCACAGGCGCCACCATGCGCTCGACCACCTCTTGCTGGAGCATGAAGTGCTGATCCTCGATGTGCTGGACATGCTCCAAAAGGTGAAACAAGATGGGCGTGGAGATGTTGTAGGGCAAATTGCCCACCACCCTTAGGCGCGGGGGAGCGGCAAGTGCCGCCGGCGCACTTGCTGGCATCGTTGCTGGCATCGTTGCTGGCATCTCTGCTTGCGCCCACCCGTGCGGCCACGCATGCCACAAGGCGGAGAAATCCACCCGCAGCACATCGCCTTGGATCACCTTGAGCTGCGGATTCAAGGCCAAGCCTTGCGCCAAATCACGGTCGAGTTCAATCACGCACAACGCACCGAGCACAGCCGTCAAAGGCCGGGTGATGGCCGACAAGCCAGGCCCTATTTCCACCACACGCTGCCCGCGTTGCGGTGCTATGGCGGCAACAATCTCTTCGATCACCAAGGGATCGACCAAAAAATGCTGGCCAAATCGCTTTTTGGCTTGATGCTTCAAAAATAGGACCCGTTCGGCACGCCTGGGCGCATCAGTTCTGGCTCATCTGCACAGCGTCGCGATACTCCACAAACGAGCGGCCACGCACCTCTTGGGCCCATTCCAAATAGGTTTGGTCATATTTGCTTTCGCGCAAAATATTTTTCGCCGTATCGCGTTGCTCCTTGGCCGACATGGTGTTCTTGCGCCGCTCCAAGACCTGAATCAAATGAACCCCAAACCGCGAGACCACAGGGTCGGAGATCTCCCCGATGTCCAAATGGTTCATCGCGTCTTCAAACTCGGGCACAAACACGCCCGCACCCGCCCAACCCAAGTCCCCCCCATTGGGGGCCGAGCCATCTTGGGAGAGCTCCTTGGCCACTTTGGAGAAATCCAACTCCGCGCGGTCCATCTGTTGCTTCAAAGCATAGAGGCGTGCGCGCAGTGCATTCACACCGGTTTGGGCCGTCGGCCTGAGCAAGATGTGGCGCACATGGGTTTGATTGGAGGTGAACACCGAATTGTCTTGGGCGGTTTTAGAGACCAGTTTGATCAGGTGCAGGCCTGCGGGCGATCTCACGGGGCCCACCACGTCGCCTTCTTGCGCGAATTGAACGGCTTGCATGAAAAGTTCTGGGTAGCGTTGTGGGGGCTTGTCGCCCATCAAACCCCCGAGCTTGCGCTCGGGCCCTTGGGAGGCCACTTTGGCCAAGGCCGAAAAATCCTCTCCCGCCTTGAGGCGCGCGTTCAAGCCCGCGATCGTGTCCAAGGCCGCCTGCACCTCCTCGGGCTTGGGCTCTTCGGGCAAAGCAAGAAAGATTTGAGCCAACTCTAGCTTGGTGACGGTTTTGTTGAAGTCTTGCGCCTGTTCCTTCAAATATTGGTCAACCTCCAAGTCAGTGACTTTGATGCGAGGCGTGACCTCTTTTTCGCGCAAACGCTGCAAAATCAATTGGCTTTGCAAGTCCTCAAAAAACCGCTCTGGGTTGATCCCGGAAGACGCCAATTTGCGCCGAAAGTCCTCCACACTCAAGTCGTTTCTGGAGGCGAGCGTGAGCTCGGCTTGTGTGACGTCGGAGGGGGGCACTTTGATGCCTTGTTCGCGCGCCCACTCCAGCTGAGCACGCTCCGAGATCACCCGCTCCAAGACTTGTTTGCTGAGCTCTTGGCGTGGCGGCACGGGCCCTTTGTTGACGGTGAGTTGCGCGAGCACTTGTTGCACCTGGGCATTGATTTCTTGGTTGGTGATGGGGTCGCTGTCGACCAAGGCCACGATGTAGTCCGACGATTGGGGCACAGACGACGCCGTGTTCGCACGCGCTGGGCCTGACACTTTCGCCTCCCCGGGCGACAGCGCAGACAGACCCAACGCGTTGCCACGGGGCAGACCACTGCCATTGGGTTTGATGCCTTGGGCCCAACCGCCTTGGACCCACAAGCTCAGCACGAGCCCAGCCACACAAGGGCCAAACGCGCCCAAAAATCGCGAAAAATCCACTTTATTCATAATTGCCAAAACGACTAGGGGAGTTAAAGGGGTCTCTGAGATTTTGATAACGAGGAATATTGTCTTTGAGGGTTTGCAGTGGGCTGATCCCCACCCGGGTAAAGCCCACCAACTCCAATTGGAACATGATTCGCTGATTCATTTGATTGGCGCCAACTTGCAGCCTCTCAAACACCACGCGGCCCAACCAGCAACCCGCATCGTACTCGAAACCCACTATGGAATTGACCACTGTGTGCTGTTGCAGGTCAAAGTTTAACCGACCCACGCTGAACCATTGATTTTGTCCCATGCCCTGACCCGCCCCCAAGTCCACCGCTCCCCCACCCCACAA
>TBL_comb47_HYPODRAFT_10005541_pt1 | contig 14033 bp, 13 predicted proteins | sample TroBogypolimnion_40_FD_10682 | JGI IMG/M metagenome (IMG submission 10682)
ATGATTGTAATAAACCAATAAGAAAGTAAAATGTTAACCACTGCCTTTATTAATCTTTCTCAGTATAATAATTTAACTCACCAAATCACCAAATCGCCAAATCGCCAACCCACCAAATCACCAAATTCGTAATTGTTTTTAAACTTTAGGCATTCCAAACTTCAAACTTTAGGCACTATATTCGTAATTCGTAATTCATAATTCGTAATTCGTAATTATTTTCAAACTTTAGGCACTATTTTCGTAATTCGCAATTCGTAATTCGTAATTGTTTTATATCACCAAATCACCAAATCGCCAAATTCATAATTGTTTTCAAACTTTAGACATTCCAAACTTCAAACTTTAGGCACTATTTTCGTAATTCGTAATTCGTAATTCATAATTATTTTTAAACTTTAGGCATTCCAAACTTCAAACTTTAGGCACTATATTCGTAATTCGTAATTCGTAATTCGTAATTCGTAATTGTTTTTAAACTTTAGGCATTCCAAACTTCAAACTTTAGGCACTATTTTCGTAATTCGTAATTCGTAATTCGTAATTGTTTTATATCGCCAAATCACCAAATCAATTGTCCCATCATTAAAAGTCTTTGCACCCTTTGCGAAATTCCTTTGCGTACTTAGCGTGAAATTTTTCAACGTTTTAAAAAGAACACAACCAGGCTTAAAAGCCAATAAACACACACATTACACACACCCCAGCCTAAAGTCCTGGGGTTACCGAATAAAAAACATTTATCTACAAATATTAGGACAACACCAATTCTGACTTCACCCTACCTTTTCAATGAAAGGCAGACTACCTATCGGCAAGCAAGATTTGGGATTTATATTTTATTTCATTTTTATTGATCTTTATTCGGAATGTATAACTATTTTGGAGAATAATTAACAGATTGGATAAATGGACAATTGATAATTGATAATTGACAATTGATAAATAACAATTAAGAATGAAAAAATGAAAGAGAATATTATTAAAAATAAATCATTTTATTTTGCTTTGAGGACTGTGAGAGCTTATCAGTTTTTGATAGAACAGAAAAAAGAATATGTATTGAGCAAACAAATGTTGCGAAGTGGAACTTCTATTGGTGCAATGGTAAGAGAAGCAGAACAAGCTGAAAGCAGTGCCGATTTTGTTCACAAAATGTCTATTGCATTAAAAGAAGCTAATGAAACCGAATATTGGATTGAATTATTAGCACAAGCAGGCTACTTAGATGAAACAGCATTCAACTCACTAAAAGCCGACATCACAGAAATATTAAAACTACTTATATCAATAATCAAAACAAGCAAGGCAAAAAAATAATGGACAATTAATAATTGAAAATTGACAATAAAAAAATAAAACATTATCAATTATCAATTGTAAATTATCACTTATTTAGAGTCTCATGTACATTTTTGTCATAATCCCTTGGGCAAATACCAGTTTCTTCTTTAAATTGTCTTGCAAAATGTGATTCGTCGTAGTAATGCAGCATAAAAGCAATATCACTAAAGTTAAGGATCCCTGCTAATATCATTTGTTTTGCTATATTTACTCTATAGGTATTAATATATTGTTGGATTGTCTTTCCTTTTATGCGTTTGAAAATTTTATTAAGAAGATAATAACTGATATTAAACTGTTCACTAATCAAAACTGAATATTTATATAATGGTTTTTCTTTATATTTATTAAAAATTTCAAAAATTACCTTACATATACTTTCAACAAGTATTTCTTGGCTATTCAATTTCTTTTCTTCTTTAGTGTCAAGCAACGACATATCAAATTTATGAAGTCTTTTATTTAATTTATCGTGCAATCTGGAAGTAAATATACCTTTAATATTAACTTCACCCATACCTACGAAAGAAATTTTCATCTTAAGTTTTTTCAATTCATCTTTTACAATCTTTATACATGCCAGTGTTTTCATTCCTTTTATATATATCATAATTTGATTTATTTATTGGTTAAATCTTATGCAAACGTATACAAAATTTATGGATATATTCATTATTCATTATAATCTTTAAATATCGACTTTTAAAATGTTAGTTAATTTACAAGATGTAATACACTGAATACCAAACACAGAAATTACATAAATAATTGATAGATCTTTAGCTCCTACTTAGTTATAAGCTTTTGGACTACATGACAAAATATGATATAAATATCCCGAAAAATATTCAAGATTATACCGAAGCTTATCAATAATAACTTCCTAATATTGCATCATATTTTTAAATACAATTATCATAATGAAAAAACAAACTTACGCACATATAGTAGTATTTGGAGAGATTGATACTTTCTACGTTACCAACGAGGGTGAATTTGTGCTTTATCCGAACATCAAAAAATCTTTTTTAAAAATCGGAACAAATAACCAACGATTACATGACCTTGGTATTATTCAAAACAGAGATAACAAAGGTCTTGCTGCTAATAAAAAAATATCTAAGCAATTATTGGCTAACGAAATCCTTTTTAATGCAGGTTCTGCTGCCGGTCATTATTATAACTTAAATGACATGGATAATTTTAATAATTTAAATTTCCCGGCTAAATCATTTTCAAAAAAGAGAGCAGAAGTTGTGCTTCAAAAAGCCGACTATGTTATCAAGTTTTTAACTGACAACATTGCTGATCTCACTGATACTAGTGTTACCGTAGCTTCAATTGCAAAATTAAAGATAGCCAGAGATAAATTTAAGGATATTATGAATATTCCTATAATGACCAGAAAAGCTAAGACTAACATAACTAAAGAAATTGAGAGAATTGATAAAGAAACATTTCAGATTATACGCAAAGAACTCAACAACGAAATGTTGATTTTTATGATTTCTAACCCTGGCTTATACAATGATTATATTAAGATAACAAAAATAACTAACGAAGGTGCTCACAAACATAATACTCCTAAAATAATTACAGCTCCAGTAACTGTTAGTGCTATCCATGACCTTACCGGCGAAGCCTTAGAAGGAGTTACTGGAAAATTTGTCGGCAAAAAAACTACTTTTATAACTGATGCAGAAGGAAAGTTTACTGCTAACATTCCTCTTGGTGCAGCTCTTTGCAAATTAGTAGCCGTTGATTTTATAGCCCAAAGCTTTGCTTTTACGCTTACTGAAGAAGGCTATAGTATAATAATAAGAATGGTATCTGTGGGAGTATAGGAAGAAGTTATGAATTATGAATTAAATTATTAATTAGATATGGCAATAATTGATTTAGTAAAATGGACACCCCAAGGAAATTTGACTATCTACGCATATAAATTTCTCGAAACTAATTTAAGCACACACACGCAGCTTATTGTACAAGAATCACAAGAAGCTATTTTATTTTCAAAAGGTCAGATTGTTGGCAAATTTGGACCTGGAAAACACACACTAAACACTGAGAATTTACCCATTCTAAGAAGTTTATATGGTTTGCCATTTGGTGGAAAAAATCCTTTTACAGCTGAAGTATGGTTTGTAAATAAACTACAACCTTATAATATCGATTGGGCTATAGATAGGATGGATATACATGATGCTGATTATAACACAGGGATCCCATTAGTTGCAAACGGTAGATATGGTCTTAAGATTATAGACGCAGAGCGGTTTTTAATAAAAATTGTTGGATCAAAAGCAACTTTTGACCAAAACGATTTGACTGATCAGTTTTTTGGAGAATTCTCTACAAAAACAAAGTCAACATTAATGCAATTTATGATTAAAAATAATATTGGATTAAAGCAAATTTCTGCACATTTAGATAGTATTTCTGATCATTTACGTTCAATAATGCTTCCTTTCTGGGAAAATATCGGTTTTGACCTCACTAAATTTTATATTACTAGTATCGAAATTGATAATTCAACTGATGTTGGAAAAAGAATACTTGATGCAATCTCTAGGCAAAGTGCTCAGGCTATTGGAGGTTATACATGGCAACAATCACAAGCAATGGAAATTGCAAAGGATGCTGTAGATGGCATGGCTGGTGGAAGTGGTGGATTATTAGGAGCTATAGTTGCTACTAACATGATGGGAGGAGTAGGCGGTGGCGGTGGAATTATGCAGCCACAATATAATCAACCAACTTTTGGGTCAAATAATCAAGGTCAACAAGGTGGTATCGTACAACCAACTACACCCGCTCGTGAAGTTTATTGCTCAAATTGTTCAAAAAAGTTTGCAAGCAATTTAAGATTTTGCCCATTTTGTGGTGATGAATATGACGCTTGCCCTAAATGTGGAACAGACAATGATAAAAATGCTAAACGATGCGTAAGTTGTGGTTTTCAATTACAACAAGGTTTAAATTTATGTACAAATTGCAATGCACCCTTAGTGGTAGGAAGTGCATTTTGTGGATCATGTGGCAAGCCTCAATCTGAAGATAAATGCACACGCTGTAGTACACCTATTACAGCAGGTATTAAGTTTTGTCCTAAATGTGGTCAAAAGAAATCTTAATCTAAATATTATGAATTCAAAAAAAATATTTCCATTTTTCATACTCATATTTGGTGAAGCATTAATAATTGTGAGCTTTCTATATTTTGGTAAAAATTTATCAACAGACTTATTAGTACTTAATACTATTGTATCCTCAATTATTTATTCACTATATTTTATTGATATTATAATACCTTGGATTGATTTTAATGATAAATCACATAAGACCATAGGCTCTATAGGTATTAGATGGGTCTTTACATTTATTTATATGATTCTGGCTATTGGAGTAATGATATTCTTCAATACTTATAAACCTTTACATATAACACTACAATTAATAGTTCATAGCGGTTTATTTTTCTTTCTTTTACTTGGTTTATCAATGGCTGTTTCAGCTTCAGGAAAAGTAAAAGAAATTTATATAGAAGAGAAACAAAACCGTGATCATATTGATGAAATGAAAAAGATAACAAAGGAAGTTCAATTAAAATTTGATCAAATGACAAATATTCCTGATGATATCATTTCAAAAGTAAATGAATTACAAGAAAGTCTAAGATATATTTCGCCTACTAATAATGTTGAGGCAATAGAGTTAGAGAGCAAATATGTAAATCAAATGAGAATAGTTAGTAATTGCCTGATCGAAAATCCTCTTGATTTTGATAAAATAATAGAGAATATCAATAATTGCAAAAGGAACTACAAAGAAAGAAAACAAATATTTTCCAATTAATATATACTTATAAAAAATTAAATTATGGCAAGTAAAATTTTCATGGAATCAAATAATGTCGACCAAGATCAGGCTAAGATATTATTTATTTATTATCAGCAAATGGCTGAAAAAATAGTTCAAGAAGAAGAACGAATTGAAAAAGAAATAGCTAAACTTGAAGAAGAAAAAACAGTTTTAAATCAGGATTTGTCAAAAGCTAAATTATGGAAATGGGTACTATGTATTCTAATAATCCCTTTTATTTATTTTTTAATGAAAGAGAATGGAATAGTAAAACTAATTGATTCACTTGATGAAAGAATAAATGAATTTAAAAAACAACATAAAGAAATATTCCGTGATTATAAAGTTAGTAAGCTAGGTGTTGCTTATATTCCAATTGCTAATCAAATTAAATATGAAAATAAAAGTTTTATTGTTGACCATACAGGAATGGTTGATGAGTCAATTGTAAAACTACAAATGTCAAGACAAAACGATTTATTAATTAGCACAATTTCCGATTTAGAAACATTAACAGCAGAAGCTCCTTTAGTTGAAACTTCTTTTGAAATAGAAGAAATTGATACCGAAAAATATTCACGTTCAATGCAACAGGTAAATCAACATGATTATTTTGGCAAACTTGAACGTTCATTACGTACAATATCTTTTTGTATGGATGATTTGGATGTTACATCTGTAGCTTTGCCTTTAGTTGCAAACAACAGTACTTATCTTGAGTTTATCAGAGAATATTCAACATCCGAAATTCCTGAAAACGCAACTATACTTAACGTTTTTAACACAGAAAAGTATAATTCTGAAATTGCAAAATTCCAAGAATTAAATAAATTAAAAGACTCTTTATCTAGAAATACAGCACAATTCGAAGATGTTCTTAAAGGACTAATGACAACGATGGCAAATTCAGTTCAGGCAATTTCTGCCTTAAAAATTGCTTCTACTGATAAAATAGTATTTGAATCAAACAAGGTGCTTTATAAAATCTTGAAATCCCCTTATAATCATTACTCACCAATTTTGGAAGCTTCTGAAATAGAAAGAATAAAGAATGAAAATTTTAATTATGGAGATGCTGTTCAGGATTATGTGCCATTTCAATTAAAAGATAGTTCACGAGTTAGATATAATTTATTATCTGACACATGGACAGCTGAAGATGGAAGTACAACAAATTTCCCATTTGGTATTCACCAAATTCATGAGGAAATTGTTGCTCCAATTGTACAAAATTTAATGAATGAAACAAGAATTGAGAGATTAAAAATCTACAATCATATTAAGGATCAAAAGATAAGTTATTTAAATAAATGGCATCAAGATACTGAAGACTTTTATGGAAGGAATAGAGCTGAAAGTGCAGATCTTATCAATTTAATGCGTGGTAGTTTAAGAGATTATGTTGCTGCATATAATACACTAACTTCTTTAAAGAAAACAGAAGATAGTATGGCTGAATCAGGCGGTTCTCTTGACTCAACTGTAGTCACTGTATCTGAAAATTCAGCTGAAGTATTTGCTGCTTTTGAATTACAATCTAAAGAATTCCAAAATGTACAACTTGATTTTGAAAGCTACATGGAACGTCTTAAAGAAGATATTGATGTAAAAGCAGAAAAATTTGAACATATTGATTATTATGATGCCCTTTTACGTGATGGAAATTCAAAAGACACAGCAGTTGCTGCTAGTGGAGTACATGAATTAGAAGATAGAAGAAAACCTCTTATTAGTATTAACCCATTATTTGCTAAAGTTTCTGAAATTCCACCTACACCTAATATCGAAGATATTACTTACGAGCATATCTCTTTAAATCTACCAATTATCGCTAAAAACGCACTAAGAGAACTTGAAGACGATTTAGTTTCTGAACCAATTACAATTGAAGAAGAAATTGTAAATAACGAAATCCCTAACAATTCTTTCGACTCTGAAAATGTGGATGATGAAAATATTGCTAATTTAAATTCGGCTAAAGTAGAAATAATAGATACGGAAAATTTAGAAACCGATAAAGAGGAAATAATTTATGAAGAGGATTTAGAATCTAATGAAGAAGTTGTTATTAAAGTATACGCAGAAGAAGAACTTGAGCAATTATCAGATTTGGAAATAACAAAGATCTTAATTGAATTGGGCTTTGAACCTATGGAAAAATTTGATAGAGATGAAGCAATATCTGCAATTTTAGAGGCACAAGAAGAAGCAAATAAAGACGATGAAAATGAGTACGATAATAAGATATAATAATTAAAATCATTATAATATAAAGAATATGGCAACATTTAATTATACAGTAGATACTCAGCCTATGGCTGAAGAAATAAGTAGGGTTTCGCACCATGTGAATGCAACTACAGGGGCTGTTGTTGCAATGCAAACAGCAGTTATTATTGCAGAAGAAAAAGCAGCTGACCTTGTTTGTAATAATGTAAATAAAGGTTTTTACTCGCTAATTCGTTCTCAAATATCTCAAAAAGTCGCAAAGTTACAAAGTGAAGTTGATTCTAATGTTATGCAGTTAGTTCAACAAAAAAAAGCATTAATTGGTATTCAGAATAGAATGCAACGAGATTATAACATGATTTCAAGCAGGTATATTAAGTTGTTTAATGGTCTTAATGCAAATTTAAAAAATAGAGTTTTTGAACTTGATAAACCTACGATTGACTTTGCTTGCAAAGAAATTGATAAAATTACAAACAGAACTAAATACCTTACAGCAACTGTTCCAATTACGCAATTAGAATCCATTTCTACAAGTCAAAGAATAATTGCCTCAAATATTAAATTAAGGGGAGCAAATGTGATAAATTCTATGAGATGGTTTATTCATGAAATGAATTTGCAAAAAAAATTAACCGACCAGATTTTAATAAATGATAACAGATCAGTAGAATCTGCAACATCTTATATCCCAATTGTGATTTATGAATGCAACAGAGATAAATCAAATCAAAAGAATATCGAAATAATAGTTTCAGATGTTGAAATAGACAAGCTTACTAAATCTGAAATAGTTAACAAAGCTTATACAGAATTCGCTCAACTTGAATGGATACAAAAAAGTTTGCCAACTCAAGAAATAAAGAGTGAGTTTAGTAAATTACTTTCATCTTCTACAAAATCTTCAAGAGTCAAAGATTTAGCAATACAATTATTTCAGGCTAATAATTATCAAACCACTTAAATGATAATATTATGAGTTATACCAGAAATTACCGTGAAACTATAACAGTAAGTGGTTCTAAAACCGTTTCTGTTTCATATCCCGCTTCACAAAGCAGTGGTACAGTATCTGCTACTGTTCATTACACTGAAGAAGTTCCCGTTAATGTGAATATCAATGTTGACACTAATCCATTTGATAAAAGTGTAAGCCATGTAAATGGATATGTGGATTTACTAACTGGGGCTATTGTTGCTACTGAAACTGCTGAAATAGAATCAAAATTAAGAAATTCTGTCAAAGTTGGTGAGACTATAGTTAATGGTTTCTTTAGCTATATACGTTCTGAGATAAGTCAGCAAATAACAGAACTTTCTCAAAATATTGATGCTCATCTTATGCATTTAAAGGAGTTGGCAAAATCTTGTGTCGACAAGAAAAAGCAAATGGAAGGAGACTTTTTTAGGATTTCGGGACGCTATGTGAAAATATTTGATGATTTAAATAACGAATTATCAAATCGAATTTATGAATTAGATAAACCTGCATTTGTTTTTAAAAAAGAAACAGACAATCAAAAAATAAGAACATCCTCCAATGATTTGGTTAATATAGTTACAATTTGCGGAATCGAAAGTAGTGATTTGCAATCAAAGATAAGTACTTCGATAGCAAAAAAAAGAGCATTAGATACGATAAACAAATCTAAAGTATTTCTATGGCAGCAAAAAAAACTGAACTCAACTATTCAGCAAAGTATGCTTAATGTAAGTAAATCAAGTTCAATATTTGCTCCATGTTGTTATGTTGAGTCAATTAAAGCAAATAATCAAATTGACAAGAATATTTATAGTACATATTTTTTAACTATATTAAAAGATAAGAGTAAGAAAAATGAAATTATTGAACAATTTTCATCAAATTCTATAGTATGGAGTATTCTATCAAAAGATGTATTAAAGAATATTAGTCAGTATTTTAATACAGAACTAAATAATGATTCTTCTTTAAATGATCAGCATGCTGTTCGTGTGCGTGAGATGATTCAGAAAATAGCAAATATATCATCAATTAAAGCAATTAGAATTTAATAAATTAAAATATATAAGAAATGAATGAATTAAAAGAACTTCGTTTTAACGAAACAAATATTCAACTAAAAGACAATTTAATAAAGGGATCAATATTACCTGAAAAAATTGCAGAACTAGGCAGAACCATCACAATTCAGGGTAACTCAGTTATTGAAGGAGCAGTATATGCTTACAAATTAGAAATCCAGCAAGGTGACTCAGAAATTAAAGGTGCTGTATTTACTCAACTTGAAATGTATGTAAATAGTGAAGCAAAAGGGAACATCTCTTTTAAAAAGAGTGTAGGCTCTGCAAATTCAATTGTATCTAGAGCTATAAATTGTAATCTGATGTTTTATTCAGATATTAATGCAAAAAATGTAACTTTGTATAACGCTTTTGTTGCAGGTAGTATTTATGCTGATGAAATCATTTTACAAAATTGTATAGTAATAGGTGGTGTTTTTGCAACACAAAATATTGATATTACTAACTCAATCATAGGTACATTTAATAGCCCATCAGTTAAAGCAGCTCAACAAGTATGGTTATTACTGCCAAGTGCATTTTCAATTGAAAAAATTATAACTATACCTGGTACTAAGTTTTACAATCTAAGTTTAGCAGACCTTGGTTCTTTATACAAAGGTAGTTTGCAATCGATTAATTCAGGAAAAATAGAAATGAATCTTGATAGTGATGAGGTTAGAACTACACTTACTAATGAAGAAACACAAAAATCGTTACGTAGTTATACTGTTGTTGGTAAAGTATTAGCAGCTGACTTGTTGGATTTTGACAAATTCCAAAATCACTTTTTGCTAACTGCTGCTAGTTTAGGTTCGCAACTATTAAAAAACTATGACTTGGGTTTCGATGACAAAGGAGTACCAGTAACTTTAACATTTATTAAAATTCGGGATTTCTTTTTTGACATTTTAAATGGTAAAATTGAAATTCAAGAAATAAATGGGAAGTTTGACATCTCTGATATTACAGATAAATTCAATTAAAAAACGAAAGATATATTGTAATATCTTTGAACAATAGCTTAGTGAAAGCGAAGAAAAAATAAAATTGGAGTCCAGAAACCAATTAAAAAAACGGGGCGGTACTGAAAAGCCTTATGAGTAGGAAAATTAAATTTTTATAAAAATGAAGAAATATTTATTTCCTATAATTGCTTTTTTAATATTAGCAGTTTTAAGTTCTTGCGGGGGTGGGAAAAAAGTTGATCAAGTAAAATTACTCCCTGTTAAGCTTGGTAAAGAATACCAATATGTAGATGCAGAAGGCAAAATTATAATTAACCCACAATTTGCTGAGGCTACTATTTTTAGAAATGGAGTAGCTTTGGTTCAAACTTCTGGTGATAAACCTAAATGGGGGTTCATTAAAGAAGATGGAAAATTTGTTATTAATGCTACCTATAAAAGTGCTACTATTTTTAATGAAGATAAAGCATGGATAGTAAATGAAAATGCTGCTCCAACTTGTATAAATAATAAAGGAGAAATTCTTTTCACATTGCAAAATGCTCAAAAAGTGAATATATATTATGATGGGTTAGCGGCATATAGTATTATTGATAGTACTTTCGAAAAATGGGGTTTTGTAGATAAAACAGGTAAAATCAAAATAAATCCACAATTTTCTAAAGTAGGTGGTTTTAGTAATGGAAAATGTGCAGTTGCAAATACAGATGGTAAATGGGGTTATATTGATAAAGAAGGGAAATTGGTTATTAATCCACAATTTGATGATGCAAGAAGATTTTATGAAGGAAAGGCAGTTGTAAAATCCGGTGAAAAATATGGACTTATTGATGAAAGTGGCAAATATCTTATTAATGCTCAATTTTCAGATTTAATTATTGATGGAGATATCTTTTTAATCAAACAAGATGGAAAATGGGGATGGTGTGATAAAGACGGAAAAATATTAATAAACCCACAATTTACAAATGCTTTTCGTTTTTTAAATAATAAACTTACTTCTGTGGAGTCGAGTGACAAGTGGGGATATATTAATAAAGAAGGTAAAATTATAATCAATCCTCAGTTTGACTTTGCTTTATCTTTTAATGGTAAATTAGCTCTTGTTCAAAGCAATAAAAAATTTGGATTTATTGACATTGATGGAAAATATATTGTCAACCCTCAATTTGATGAAGTTTCAAAAGATTTAATGATTTATATGGTTTCTGGATATTCTGCTTACGAGTTAATTGAGACTGATTTTTTCAATGTATCGGCAATAACTTCTCGCTTAAAAGTTGAAAATCCAGAAGGATTCTCATTTAATTCGACAATGTTAGAAATTCAAACAAAGTTTAAGAAATCAAATGAAGATTTCAACAAATATAGCCAAGAGCACATGATGATTTCATCAGAAAAAATAACAAATGAGGCTTCTTTAGAATTTTATGTTTTAGGATCGCCATGGAATATGTCAGGTTGGGATTATGCATTTAATTCAAATTATAAACCAATTGGATTTGCTTATAAAATTATCCTTTCAGGCAATGGTAGCAGTAAAAGCATTGAATTGAAAAAGGCTATAGAAGCAAATTTTACAGGCTACAATAAAGATGCTGCAAACTCAAATGAAATATTAAGTGTATATAATAATGCAAAGCAAATATTAAAAATATATATTCAAGGCAACAGTGTAATAGTTACAATTAGCCCTAAATCAACTCAGTAATAATAATATTTAAATTAAGTTTAGTGTATAAATTCTGGAAATCAAACTAAAAAAAATAGATATTAAAAGGGAGTTGTGCCAAATTTTCTTCGAACAATAGCTAAGTGAAAGCGAAGAATTAAATAAAAATTGGAGTCCAGAAACCAATTTAAAAACGGGGCGGTACCGAAAAGCCAAATGAGTAGGGAAATTAAAACATACAAAAATGAAGAAAATTATTTACAAATTTGTATTATTATTAGCTTTTGTAGCATTATTTATTAGCTGTACAAGTATTAATCAATCAATGAGAGAACCTAATACAAAAGTAAATCTAAACAAGAGTGATTTTACTTTATCTGATCAAGTGATTGGGGAAGCATCTTCAACAAAAATTTTAGGAATAGACTGGAGTAGATTCTTTACTCAAAAAGCAGGAACTGTTGAAAATGGTGCTATGGCAATTAGTGCAGCAAGTATTCCGGTAGTAGGTGGCTTTATCTCCGACAAAACAGCTAATTATGCACTTTATAATATAATGACAGCCAACCCAGGTTATGATGTAGTATTTTATCCTCAATACGAAACCAAAGTAGTTAGGCCAATTTTAGGCATTGGTCTTCTTTCAAAGATTACTACTGTAAAAGCTAAAGTTAGATTAGGAAAATTAAATAAGTAAAACTATTTTTCATATCACATTAGAGTCCAGAAACTAATTACAAACGGGGCGTATCCGAAAAGCCTTATGAGTAGGAAAAAATATAATTAAATTATGGCAAATTTATCATGTCCAAAATGTAGTGAGTTAACAAAAAAAGGAGGTTATAAAATCTGGCAAATTGTGGTTGCAGTTTGTTTCTTCCCCTTAGGTTTACTAGCTTTACTAGCTGATAGAGAACCCACAACTTGTCAAAAGTGTGGTCATACCTGGCAGGGTTAACTTTCAATTTGTATTTTTAATGAGTGAGAGATGAATCTATAAGAAATCTCTCACTCATTATTTTTAAAAACAACAAACTAATAAAATGGAAATCGCAATATTACCGAACTGGATAATAAAATATTTAACACAAAATTATTCACAACAGAATGATTTAAATATCTTGATTAGTAATATCATAATTGTTTCATTTTTTATAATCTTTAAAGATTCAGTTATATATTCTATGAATTTAATTCCACATTTCTGCCTTATTGATAAACTGTTTGGAATTGAATGTCCATTTTGTGGTACTACAAGAGCCTTTAGTGAATTATCAAAAGGGGAAATTAATAATTCGATTCATTTAAATTTCACAAGCATATTTATTGCATTATTTTTCATTATTCAAATTCCATTAAGGCTAATAACTTTAATTAATAAAAAGAATCGAAATGTATTTTATAAAATATCAAAGCACTTAAGTTTTTTAATCTTAACAATCATTTTATTTAGATGGATTTTTATCCTTCTATATTAAAATGTTTAAATTTAGAATACTTTCAAACCGATGTCATATTGCCAATGAAAACAATCTTAAATTAATTAAAGATCGCCCCTCGCTCCTATTAGTATAGAGAGTTAGGCTAAAAAAATAAGACATAGGGTCGATGAGCTTGTCGAAACGGCGCTTGATCATGGTTCAAAGACTCTAAAAGCCCAATCATTTATTGGTTGGGCTTTTTGTTTTTAACTAAATTTGATTTAGGAAAATTAATAATATACAGCATTTAGTCATTCAACAACATTACCGTTCTTTTATAATTATTAACAAGAAATTGATAAATAAAAGCACCACTTACAGTTATATTAATTATTTTAATAATACCCATTAAAAACTTACCATAGCCATTGTTATAAATAACTTCATAACTGTCCGAACAATTTTCAATAAATAGAAAAGTTCAAAAGTATT
>TBL_comb47_HYPODRAFT_10005542_pt1 | contig 14032 bp, 10 predicted proteins | sample TroBogypolimnion_40_FD_10682 | JGI IMG/M metagenome (IMG submission 10682)
TCCCATTGATGAATAGGTTTCGGAAATCGGCATTAAAAAGAATAGAGGCCTGAAAGTCGTTGTCATAATGTATCCCCATCCTCACCAAGCCATAATCTTTTTCTACCAGCCGTACAATCAAACAAATACCATCATCTTTTAGCTCCATTTTGTAAGTAACCATATCAAAATACTGGCTGGCATATACCCGATCTATCGAATAGGTTAATTTATCCAGTGAGATTGTGTCTCCTACATAAATACCCAACCTGTTCTGAACAACCCTCCAGGGAACTTTTATTAATCCTTCATATTTTATTTCCCTGATAGTAATACGATCAGGAATGATTGCCCGTGGTATTTTGGGAGAGGGAGGACCCAATTTATTGAGAGAGTCAGCAAGTAGTTTGAGCCGGGGTAGAAGTTTCCTTGCTGCTTTTTCTCCAATTTCCATCATAGAGTCTGCCTTGTCAAAGTCCGTGATTGAATAATGAGAAAGGTCAGGCATTATTAGGTAATCCGTAAGCTTCCGGTTTTCTATATTCGTTTTATTTCGCAAAAAGTTACCCATCTGGTCGACTATCTTGCGAATGGAAGTCAGCTCCTTTTTTGAATATAATGTCCTTTGAACATCCACACCTATAATGATATCTGTGCCATGTTGCTTCATGACGTCGACCGGGAAATTATTCAGCAATCCTCCATCTACCAATAATTTGCTATTGAGTTCTATTGGAGTAAAAAGTGTCGGGATGGACATACTTGCTCTCATTGCATCGGGCAGGTATCCTTTGTCGAGCAAAACCTGTTGACCATCTTCAATATCAGCCGCCATGCAAAAGAAGGGTATGGGGAAATCATTGAAATTTTTATACCGATAAACCGGACTGGTCAATTTTGAAAGCATATTTGTTACATTCTGTCCGGAACGCAATCCCATCGGGAGTTCTATTCGTTTGCGTCTGACAGGAAATGTCAATATATAGCGTCCATCTTCTGACTTTTCTTCAATTGAGAAGTTGCGTCTGGAAATTTTGTCAGTCAACAGATCATCCCAATTGAGTTTTGCAACCAGATCGCGCAGCATCCGGGAATCATATCCGATGGCATATAAACCCCCAATTATACTACCCATGCTGGATCCTCCAATAAAATCGGGTTGTATGCCAGCTTCTTCCAGAACTTTTAATGCACCAATATGAGCGAATCCCTTTGCACCACCCCCACTTAATACCAAACCCACTTTGGGCCTTGGGTTAGTTTTGTATTCTGGAGTTTGAGCCCAAACTAGAAAAGGGAGAAACAGAAAACATCCGAATACTATTTTGACAGTCCATTTCATACTTACCTTTATTTATTATACGAGGGCAAGAACATGCAAATATAACTTTTACAAACTTACTCAGCATCATTTAAAAATTTCATTTTAAATGCTTCCGTTTTCATTTGAGTGTAACCTTTTGCAGCTTCAGACGTCAAAAATCACAAATCAGCATTATACTATGTAATATGAAATTAGAATTTATCTATTTTTGACTTTCTTTTTAATTCATAAAAAACGTTGATAATGAACTATAATGAACCAACAATATAACCACGCAATAACTTTACTACTTTAAAAAATTATTTCCAGATGAGAAAAACAGCATTGCTGCTAATCGCACTGTTAATCACAGGATTCAGTCAGGCTCAGGATAAAATATGGAGTCTCGAAAAATGTATTGACTATGCATTAAGCAATAATATTCAGGTAAAGAAACAGATGATTACTGTAAAGTCTTCTGAAGTTGATCTGCAACAATCAAAATTGAATTTACTCCCCTCTGTGAGTGGAAGCTCAGGGTATTCTAAAAGTTTTAAGACCGTAAACCAGTTTACCAATCAATTTTATGATGGTGGACAGGTATCGATGTCGATGTCAGGTAATATTACTTTGTTCAATGGTTTTCAGTTGATGAATACGATTAAACAGAATGCTATTAACTTACGGGCATCCAAATATGATCAGGATAAACTGATGGATGATATTTCATTAAATATTGCAACACAATATCTTTCAATCCTTTTTTATAAGGAACAACTTACAAATGCACAAAACCAGGTCGATATCACGAAACAGCAATCAGCCAGAATGAAACAAATGGTTGATGCAGGCACGAAAGCACAGGGTGACCTTTTAAACATTGATGCTCAGGTTGCTGCAGAAGAATTACTGGTGGTAAATGCACAAAGTAACCTTGATCTGGGATATTTAACGCTTTACCAGTTATTAGATCTTCCTGAATCGGAGCACTTTAAAATAGACGTACCCAATCTTCAGGTTTTGAATCAAGCTGCTCTTCAAGCAACACCAGGTAGTATCTATGAAATAGCCCTTACTAAACAACCAGTTATTAAAAGTGCTGACCTACGTGTTCAGTCGGCGCTACTGACTTTGAAAAGGAGTTATGCTTATCTGATGCCATCCATTTCGGCCAGTGCACAATTGAATACAGGATTCTCTACAAAAACGCAGACTATCGATCAGATGATTCCTACTACCACAATAATTGGATATACACAGGGTACAAATATTCCCGTCCTGACTCCAACATATAATTATACCTATAAAAATTATACCTGGAATAACCAGTTAAACAGCAACATTCAAAAATCATTGGGTATCTACATGAGTATTCCCATTTTTAATAAATTATCCGGCGAAAACAACGTTAAACGTGCAAGGTTAAATATTGAGAGTTCAAAATATGATTTGCAAATGGCAAAACTAGAACTCAATAAAACCATTGAACAGGCATATTCAGATGCCAGGGCTGCTTTGAATAAATATTTCTCAGCAGATAAAAAGGTAAATGCAACCCGCGAATCTTTCCATTATTCTGAACAACGTTTCAATGTTGGTTTACTGAGCAGCGTTGATTATAACAGTGCTAAGAAAGATTTGAGTTCTGCTGAATCTGAACTTTTACAGGCAAAATATGAATATTTTTTCCGAAGTACTGTTCTTGACTTCTATATGGGAAAACCTTTATCGCTTAATAAGCAATAATTATAAGTAAGATGTTGATTTAATGAAATTAATTCTGACCTTTGATTTGTAAATAAAATCAAGGTCAGAATTTGTTGTAACCCTGACAAATTGTAAAAAAAATGAAAAAGAATAAAAAACTTTATTGGATTATTGCTGCAGTAATCGTTTTATTGCTGATTGTACTCAGTATACTCAAACGCAATGGTGCTATTGGCCCATCACAGGATACAAAAGTAGCGACCGATCTGGTATCAAAACGCACTATTGTTGAAACCGTTTCAGCCAACGGAAAGATTCAGCCCGAGACAGAAGTTAAGTTAAGCCCTGACGTATCTGGTGAAATCATTGAATTAAATGTGAAAGAAGGCGATGTAATTAAAAAAGGACAAGTTCTAGCTAAGATCAATCCTGAGATTTATCGTTCGACTTTAGACCGTGTTATTGGCGCTCTCAACTCTGCAAAAGCCAATTTAGCTAATTCAAAGGCACGCCTCGCACAGGTAAATGCTTCATTTATCAATGCCAAGAATTCTTATGACCGGTCAAAAAAACTCTATGATCAGAAGGCTATCTCTTCTTCAGAATTCGATCAGGCTATCTCTACTTTTGAACAAGCAAAAGCTGAAGTAACTGCCGCTCAAGAGAATATCAAAGCATCTGAATTTGGTGTCAGCAGTGCCGATGCCAGTGTAAAAGAAGCCAATGAGAACTTTACAAAAACAACCATTTTTGCTCCCTGCGATGGAATTATTTCAAAATTGAATGTTGAAAAGGGTGAAAGAGTTGCAGGTGCTTCACAATTCTCTGCAGGTACAGAAATACTCCGTATTGCAAATATGGATCTGATGCGTGTCAATGTGAGTGTCAACGAAAACGACATTGTCCGTGTAAAATTAGGTGACACCGCACTTATAGAAGTAGATTCTTATCTTAACCGCAAGTTCAAAGGGTTGGTAACCGAGATCGCTACTTCAGCCAATACTGTTGGCCTCACAGCGGATCAGGTAACCAATTTTGATGTAAAAGTTCGTATCCTTAAAGAGTCTTATGTTGATCTTCAACCCAAAAATCAACCTACTTATAGCCCATTCCGTCCCGGTATGTCTGCCAATGTTGATATCAGAACCAAACGTGTCGAGAATGTTGTCACTGTTCCTATTCAATCTGTTACAACCAGAATCGATAGCACGAAAATCAAGCTTGCTTCGGCTGTAAAGAAAGATGCTAAACCTAACCAGGATGACCAAAATAACAACACTCCCAAGAAGGCAGATGATCCCCAACAAGAAATTGTATTCCTTTATGTAAAGGGAATTGCCAAACTGGTAAAGGTAAAAACCGGCGTTCAGGATAATACCAATATTCAAATTTTAAGTGGCTTGAAGGAAAATGATGAAGTCATATCTGCTCCTTACAGTGTGGTTACCAAGAAGCTGAAAGATGGTGACAAGGTTACTAAAGTTGAAAAAGCAAAACTCTACGAAGGGAAAGAATAAGATCCTGTTTTTTACTTAATTTTGCAAAACCTGCCAGAGAAGTTTACTATGGCAGGTTTTGCATTTAATAAACAAGCTATGGCATTAATTCTGTGTTTAGAGACAGCAACGCTGGTATGCTCTGTAGCATTGTGCCGCGACGGTAAAGTGATTGCTTTGCGCGAAAGCATTGAACACAATTCTCACTCATCACTCATCACCCTTTTTGTTGAAGAGGTAATGAATGAGGGTGGGTATCATATACACGATCTGGATGCCATAGCCGTGAGCAAGGGTCCAGGATCTTACACTGGACTTAGAATTGGGGTATCTACTGCCAAAGGATTTTGCTTCGCACTGGACAAGCCTTTACTGGCAATTGAAACACTAGAAGGTGCTGCAATTTATCAATCTCTCACACATCCAATCTGTCAGGAAAACGGGAATGTTTTGTTGGTCCCGATGATTGATGCCCGTAGGATGGAGGTTTATACTGCGCTGTTCGATGCTCAGGGAAAGAGGCTAACTGAAACTTCTGCAGAGATTGTAACAGGATCCTATTTTGATAACTATCCGGGACGACAGATTCTTCTGTTTGGAGATGGAGCTGCCAAGTTTACTGAATTATTTCAGGAAAACCCTTTGATCACAATACTGAAGGATACGAATTTCTCTGCTACCTATCTGGCTCCAATAGCTGAAGAAAGATTTAAAAATAAACAGTTCGAGAACCTGGCCTACTCAGAACCCTACTATCTCAAACAATTTATTGCAGGCAAACCCAGAGTAAAAGGGCTTTACGAATAAAACGGATACTACTTCCTGCCGAAGTCTGCAGGGATCTCACCCCACACTTCTGTTTCCCATTTCAAAAGGGGATTGGAATAGGTGTTATTCTTGAGCCAATCTACAGCTCTATCTATCAGTTGAAAAAGTAGCTCAGTCTTCTCAGAACGGGGGAGTTTCGTTTTAGCTTCTTTCTTTTTGACCCAGCTTAAAGCATTTACAGAATCTGAATAAATTGGCATATTGCTTCCCTGTTTCTGTAACAACGCAATGCCATGCACCAGCGCGAGAAACTCTCCAATATTGTTGGTACCCACAGGGAATGGGCCTATCCTGAAAATCTCCTGTTTATTTGCATTAAGGACACCACGATATTCCATGGGTCCGGGATTTCCACTACAGGCTGCATCAACACACAGGCTGTTGATGAATGGTCCGTTTTTAACGGATGTGGATTTTGCATTTACCTTGGCAATACTTTTATAGAAGTTTGTAGCCCCCAACCGATAAGCTGCTATTGCAGACTCCCGATCGGGAAATGATTTATACTGAGCTCCTTCAAAGCCAAGTATCTGTATCTCGCATTCTTTCCAGTCAGAATAAATGCCGGGATGATGCCCTTTCCAAACCACGTAATATTTTTGTTGTCGTGCCAAAATTTGTGCGCCAATTTTAATTGTTCCCAAATTTAGTACAAAGAAAGGTTCCAACTATCTTTGTACGCGCTAGTTTATGAACAAAGTTTTTATAAAACAGTATAAATGAAAAGAATTGGTCTATTTCTCCTGGTTTTTCTATTTTTGGTTTCATGTGGATCTAAAAAGATCACAGATCAACAAATGTCCTTTCAGAATAAAAAGTGGCAACGAAGTCAGGTGTTAACGTACGTTTTTACCGTTACTGATACTGCTGCAAGATATGATATCTCTACCACAGTAAAATATTTTGATAACTTTCCTTTCGACAAAGTTCAATTGACTTTTACACTTGATGATCCATCGGGTGAAAAACGAACGACAGACCACGATCTTCTCATTCGCAATAAAGAAGGTAGATTTTTAGGAAAGAAAAAAGGAGATACGCTTGAAATGGATTTCGTCATCAGAAACCATTATCGGTTTAAGGCTTCCGGAATGGCGAAAATTACGCTCGCAAACAGACTCCCCTATCTGGAGACAGAAGGTCTGGGTGCTATCGGTATTGTTGTTAGAAAGAAATAATTATTTTGAAAAGATTTCGATTGCCCTGGCTTTGTCTTTTGCCAGCTGTGCAGTGAGCTCATCGAGCCCTGCAAATTTTTGTTCGTCACGGATCCTGCCTGTAAAGGTAACGACGACCCGTTTACCATATATATCCTGATCGAAATCGAAGATATGGGTTTCAATTGTTAAGGCTGAAGCATCCAGTGTTGGTCTGACACCAATATTTGTCATACCCATGTACATCGTACCGTCAATATCAATTCTCGAGGCATAAACACCCATTGCCGGGATCAGTTTGTGTCGGGCAAAGTGACCCAGATTAATGGTAGGAAATCCCAGGGTATTACCAATGCGGTTTCCTGTGATGACTTCACCAAATATAAAAAACTCATGCCCCAGTAGTTCATTGGCATGTTCAACATCTCCCTCGGCTAAAAAGTTTCGAATCCTTGTAGAGCTAACGATCTGATCATTTGCTTTGCGTTCATCAACCTGTTCACAGGTAAAACCCAAAATGGCTCCCAGCTCTTTTAATCTTTCAAAATTGCCTTCTCTCCCTTTGCCAAAAGCATGATCGTAACCAACAACAAAATGTTGGACACCCAGTGTCCCTGACAATATTTCTGTTACAAAACGATCAAAAGTCAGGGCTGCAAAAGCAGCATCGAAAGGAATAATCAGGAGATAATCCAGTCCGGTTTTATTCAACAGGTAGATGCGCTCTTCTGTTAATGTAAGCAACCGTACTTCATCTCCCATTGGATCAACAACATGACGAGGATGTGGATCAAAAGTAATCAGCACACTCTCCCCGCCTGTCTGTTTTGCAACTTTAATCAGGTGCTTTATGATTTCACGATGACCCAGATGGACACCATCAAAAGTACCTACCGTAGCTGCCAAATTATTCAGGCGGGGAAAATCTGCAATATTCCTGTAAACTTTCACAATAAGGTATTACAACAAGTTATGATCTCTCAGATAAGCTGCAATCTGGACGGCATTGGTAGCTGCCCCTTTGCGAAGGTTATCTGCGACGACCCACAGATTCAATGTCTTTGGGTTAGAATTATCGCGGCGGATACGACCTACAAACACTTCATCTTTTCCATGACTAAACAATGGCATTGGGTAAAGGTTTTTGGAAGGATCATCCTGAACGATTACTCCTGGCATCTCTTCAAGCAAACGGCGTACTTCAGCCAGATCAAATTCGTTCTCGAACTCAATATTTGCTGTTTCGGAATGGCCTCCTACAACAGGTACCCTGACAACAGTTGCTGTAATCCGCATACTTTGATCATCTAAAATCTTACGGGTCTCATCAACCAGCTTTTCTTCTTCTGTAGTGTAACCATTTTCAAGAAAACTTCCACCATGTGGAAAGAGGTTCATGTCAATAGTATAGGGATAAGCCTTGTCGGAATCAATTCCCTGACGCTCATCATTCAACTGCTTTACAGCCTTCACACCGGTACCGGTAACACTTTGATAGGTCGATACAACCAGGCGGTTGATCTTATATGCCTTATGCAACGGAGCCAACGCCATTACCAACTGAATGGTTGAACAATTAGGATTGGCAATAATCTTGTCCTTCGTTGTCAATATGCCTGCATTGATTTCAGGAACAACCAAAGGAACATTCTTTTCCATGCGCCAGCAGGAAGAGTTGTCGACAACGAATGTACCAACCTCAGCAAACCGGGGAGCCCATTCTTTGGATGTGCTTGCACCGGCAGAAAAAATGGCTACATCGGGACGGAGTGCAATTGCATCTTCCATACCAATAACCTTACAGATCTTACCGTTAAAACGTATTTCTTTTCCAACAGATTTTGCAGAGGCTACAGGATAAAAGTCCGTGATTGCCTCAACAGGGATGTATCTTTGCTCTTCGAGCACTTTGATCATTTCGCTGCCCACCAAACCAGTGGCACCAACTACCGCAATTTTCATGGTTTTGAATTAATTAAGAATTATTTTGCAAAAATACTTATTTTCATGATGGTTAGAAACAAGCTTAGTGATATTTACATTTTTTAACGCGAGTGTTGAATATTTAACATTGCTGTCTCTCATTACAAGGTATCATTCGTTCTATTGGCAAAAGAAAACGATTGAATTGGCAGGATAGTACATCGAGAAATAAATCTGGCTTTTATGGTTTTAATTCACTACATTTATAGTAATTTATAAGGCCGTCTTGCCTGATCATCAACTTACAACATGGCCATTAAGTATGGGGTCATGCATGCATACAGGTTTTCATTTATAGTTTACCAGGTGAGGGTTTATCTCTTCCTGGCATTGTGTGTACTTCAGTTCAACGTTGTTGCACAGATTGTTGAAGACTTCTCGGACGGAAACCTTACTTCGAATCCTTGCTGGACCGGTACCCTGAATGACTTTGAAATCAATGCCTATCATCAACTCCACCTGAAAACCAGTGGGGCAGATACTTCCTATATTTCGACTCCTCTTTCTTGTGCAGCAGCTATGGAATGGAAATTTTGGGTCCATCTCTCTTTTGCTCCATCCGATAATAACAATGCAAGGATTTATCTTATTGCCGATAGTGTTGTCCCCACCCGGTCACATCGTGCTTTCTATCTACAGTTGGGTGAAGCCCGGTCTTTAGATGCGATCACGCTTTGTTATAAAGAGGGCGCCATCACCCATGAAGTATGCAGAGGAACAGTAGGATTGATTGCAAATCCATTTTCGGTCAGGATCAGGGTAGTCAGATCCAGTAACGGGATCTGGAAAATCAGTGTTGATCCTACGGGAGGCAATCTTATGGGCACTGAGGCGTCAGGGGCTGAAAATGCTTCTCTGCCAAATGGCTTCTTTGCACTGTTTTGCCGATATACTACCACCAACAGCACAGGGTTCTATTTTGACGATATTGAGGCGCATTCCTATGCCGATGACACCTCACCTCCATTGGTTTTAAAGGCTGTGGTTTCTGAAGACAACCAGATTCAGTTATATTTCAATGAACCCATTGAAAAAACAACTTCCCTTCAGGTTACCAATTTCAGTTTATCCGATGGGACCCACCCTTCTTCTGTATATGGCGATTCACAGACCGGAACTATACTCAGCCTCTCTTTCAACAAATCATTACCCATAAACCAACCTTTCATCCTGATGGTTCAGGGAGTCACAGATTTGAATGGCAATAGCATGCTTCAGAAAGAGGTCAACCTGCAGTATCATCCTATCCAATCTTTTGATGTATTGATCAGTGAGATCATGGCAGATCCTGTTCCTTCAAGGGGTCTTCCTGAATGTGAGTATCTTGAACTCTACAACAGAAGCTCTTTTTCAATCAGTCTCCACAACTGGACGATTCAGACCGGCAAGAAAGTACAATCATTACCCGATTCTATCATTGCACCACATCAGTACCTGGTCCTCACAGCAGCAGCAAATGCAGCCTTGATGCATAAATATGGTAATACCATTTCGCTAAATGATTTAACTATTTTAAATGAGGGTTGTATCCTTGTCTTAAAAGACAGAAGCGGCCAAGTCATTCATGCTTTAGATTTTAAATCAGACTGGTATGATGATTCTTCCAAAAAAAATGGAGGATGGTCTCTGGAAATGATTGATCCATTGAACCCTTGTGGAGGATCGACCAATTACAGATGCTCGGTAGATGCCAAAGGCGGTACTCCAGGAACTGTAAACAGTGTAAATGCATCACTGCCGGATCTCTCCTTACCCCAATTAGCTTCAGTCTTCCCGACTGACAGCATCCATTTGCGGGTTGACTTCTCCGAAACATTGGATTCAACACAACTTTCAAATTCTGTAGCCTATACCATTGACCCATCCATTGGACAACCTCAAAGCCTCGTCCTTGACGAACCACTTTATCATTCCATCTCTCTGGAACTGAAAAGTCCGTTGGTGAGAAAAACAATTTACACTTTGACGGTCAACAACAGCATAAAAGACTGCGTGGGCAATCAACTTCAGGTTCCGACAAGTATACAATTTGGCTTGCCCCTACCCATCAAAAACAAAGGAGTAGTGATCAATGAAATCATGTTCGATCCAGGCCCCGAAAAAGAAGAATTTATTGAACTTTACAACAGATCGGCGGAAATCTATGATTTAAGTCGGTTATACTTAAAAGTTGAAAACCGTACTTCGTCGGGACAGAAACCAATTATCAGGATTTGTGAAGAGGGACAACTCTTCTTACCGGGTGAATATCGGGTACTGACCTCCAACAAAAAATTGTTTCTAAAACACTATCCCCTTCTCTCTTCCAATATAATTACCGAAGTAGACAGATTTCCCGCCTTATCAAATGAGGGGGGGACTATTACGCTTTCAGATTCAGCACGAGCAATGACAGACAGCGTCAGTTTTGATCCATCCATGCACTTTCAACTGTTACGCTTAACCACGGGTGTTTCATTGGAGCGCATTGATCCGGATGGGTCATCTCTCTCAAAAGAGAACTGGCATTCGGCTGCAGAGACCTCTGGCTTTGCAACACCCGGAAAAATCAATTCTCAACACGCCTCACAAAATCCTATACCGGTTTCATTCACGCTCGAACCCGATCAATTTACACCCGATAATGATGGGAAAGATGATAATCTGTTCATACAATTTAACCCTGGAAAAGCTGGAAGCATGATGACAATCCTCATTTACAATATCAATGGACGATTGATCAGGAGTCTGGTTTCAAATGTGTTGTTGGGCTCTGAAAACAGATTCTCATGGGATGGATTTACAGATAATCACACAAAAGCTCCTGCAGGTATTTATGTAGTCTATGCAGAGATTTATAATCAAAACGGTGAGGTGAGTCACTTCAAAAAAACGACTATTTTGTCCACTCCATTAAAAAGATAGTCAGAAAAAATGATTTTTGATGTCTATTTTTGTATTAGTTTTGTTTAAATAGTAACTTTGAACGCTACCTTGTGCATGATGAAGCCAACTGTTTATAAAGCGGTAATAATAAAATCTATGAGAATCAGGGTTATTCCGATATTAATCATCACACTGTTCTTGTCGCTCATCTTTTTTTATGGGTGTAGGAAGTATGATCAGTATCCCGTTGTACCCCATATTGCATTGAACTCATTCACTAAATTGGCTGATTCTACAGGCGTAGATCAAAAGGGAGTCATCGGAATATCCTTCACAGACGGAGATGGTGATTTAGGCCTTACTTCAAATCAAAACACCGGCAATTACCTCTATGATATTTTTGTCAAATATTTTGAAAAAAAGAAAGGTGTATTTAAGGAAGTCATCATAACAACACCCAATACGATAACCGGAAAACCGGATACACTTTGGTTTAATGGTCGGATTCCTTATTTAACCCCTGTTGGCAAAGCAAAGGCGATCAGTGGAGAGATCAACGATACTTTGTTTATCAACAATTATGCTTCTACCTACGATACGATTAAATATCAGATTTATATTCAGGACCGTGCTTTAAATAAAAGCAATGTCGTTGAGACCCCCGAAATAGTTGTTAACAAGAAGCCCATTAAGCACTGATTATTCGTCCGGCATTATAGTTTTCAGATTTAGTTGTTCATATAAAATGGTTATCTTTGTGCCGTTGGTATTGTTGTACCATTAGCTGATAGCAGGCATTGAATGAAAAGAGCATTTTCTGACAGACAGTTCATTATCGTAGGTGCATTCTACGCTTTAGGTATTATTTTCATCCTACGGCTCTTTTACCTTCAGGTCATTGATAGAAGCTATGTTCTTTCTGCAAATAACAATGTTTACAGAAACATCACCCAATATCCGGCCCGAGGATTAATCTATGATCGTTTTGGGAAATTAATGGTCATCAATGAAGCTGCGTATGACCTGATGGTTGTTCCTAATCAGGTCAAAAAAATTGACACCACAGAGCTCTGCAGTCTGCTGGGTATCGACATGAATGGCTTTAATAGCCGTATGCAGAAAGCACGTATCTTTTCTCCTTTTCAATCTTCTATCTTCGAAAAACAAATCTCCAAGGAAACATATGGTTTTCTGGAAGAGAAACTCTATAAGTATCCCGGGTTCTTTATTCAAACCCGTACCCTTCGAAAATATCCACAGTCTGCAGCAGCCAATGTATTGGGTTATGTTGGTGAGGCTTCACCAGATGTCATCGACAAAAGCACTTATTATAAACAAGGTGACTACATTGGGATTTCAGGAATGGAACGCTATTATGAAAAAGAGCTTCGAGGTAAGAAAGGCATGAAAATCCGCATGGTTGACGTCCTAAACCGTGAAGTCGGTAGTTTTCATAATGCCAAATATGATACGGCTGCCGTCATTGGCTCTCCTTTATACACTTCTCTGGATATAGACCTTCAGGCCTATGGCGAGTTGCTGATGAAGAATAAACGGGGGAGTATCATGGCTATTGAGCCTTCAACGGGAGAAATCCTTGCCATGGTTTCAAGCCCTACATATGATCCCAATTTGCTTGTCGGAAGAGACAGGGCAAAGAATTACAGTAAACTGTACAATGATCCGCTTAAGCCGCTTATTCCCCGAGCTATTCAAGGTCTTTATTCGCCCGGCTCCTCATTTAAAATGGCTGTCGATTTGGTTGCTTTACAATATGGAACGTTAACCCCCTCAACAATTTACGGTTGTCAGGGTACAAGCTCATTCCCCATAAATTGTTCGCACAATCATCCTCAACCCAATGATGTTGTAGGTGCGCTTGCGCAATCCTGTAACCCTTTTCACTGGCAGGTGTTCAACCATTTTTTAAACAGTCCTCAATTTGGAAGTTTAAAAGAGGCATATAAGATATGGTATGACGATGTCATGTCGTTTGGATTTGGACATAGGCTGGGAAGTGACATCAGTTTTGAGAAAAAAGGAAATATCCCTTCCATGGGATACTACGATAAGCTCTACGACAAAAGATGGAATGCGATGACCGTCAGGTCGGTATCCATCGGACAAGGCGAGGTACTGACTACCCCATTACAAATGGCCAATTATGCAGCCCTTCTGGCAAACCGTGGATACTATATCGTCCCCCATCTTGTGAAAGCGATCAATTCACCCTCCTTCTATATCACAAAATTCAAAGAAAAGCATACAACCAAAATAGACCGACAACATTTTGATTTGATGGTCAAGGCGATGGAAGCAGTTGTTGTCCGTGGTACAGGAAGGAGTGCCGCTATGGATGGCATTCAGATTTGTGGTAAAACAGGAACATCGGATAACTCACACGGAAAACCCCATTCAATATTTATTGGTTTTGCCCCCAAAGACAACCCAAAGATTGCCATTTGTGTAGTCATTGAAAACGCAGGTTTCGGAGCTACATGGGCAGGACCAATTTCCAGCCTGATGATTGAAAAATACCTGACGCGGACCATCAAGCGTCCAGCTGTCGAAAAACAAATGATTGATTTCAACATGATACACGAAAATGAGAGCACAACCCAGGTTATTCGCTAATATCGACTGGATGCTTGTCGGACTGTTTTTTGCGCTGGTGATCATCGGATGGCTAAACATATATGCATCCGGCCTGAATG
>TBL_comb47_HYPODRAFT_10005543_pt1 | contig 14032 bp, 16 predicted proteins | sample TroBogypolimnion_40_FD_10682 | JGI IMG/M metagenome (IMG submission 10682)
CCATAATACAATCTGTCAGAAATGTATTTTTCTCCGTTAACTGTATATTCAAAAGCAATGTCTGGTCTAAAAGTTGCATTTGATTCTCCTCCAAATTGTGATTTATAAATATCCGATTTCATAATCTTTCCCGTTATTATTGACCATTCTTTTGCTGAAACCGAATTTAAAATTGCAAACAAAGTCATGCATAAAATTGCAAATCCGATGATTAATATAATCAAGCCGAAAACTTGAATATTATTAAGATTAAATAATTTGTCAATTGTCATCTCTGATTAATTTATTGAAGGTTTATTCAGCTTGCACATAACGGTCGCAGCTATGCGCAGTGCGGGATTGCGTGGCTACGTCTGTATCAACCGAGACAAACCTTGCCTGCGGGAACTGAATTTGCAAAACCTCTGAAACCCGCATTGCGTATGAGCTGTTGTTGGGTGCTGGTGTTTATTTTTCTTATCATTTTATTTGTTCCCCTTCGCTCTATTATGTGTCTTACACAACATTTCACAGTTTTTTGTATCAGTTGCACCTCCTTTACTCCAAGCTGTTACGTGGTCTGCGTCCATATCTGCTATTTTCCAAATTTTCGTTTTATTAGAATCGTGTCCGATTGCACACAAAGGACAATTTGAAGTATTTTTTTTCTCTGCTTCAGTTGTTTGAATTGTATAAACAGATTTTTTTGTTGCTTCGTCAAATACACGAACCTCAATAAGTTTCGTGTCTGTCGAACCACCAAGAATATATTCAAATACACCTTTTCGATTTTTCACATAAGGGTCGGCATAAAGCTTTTTAACTTGTTCGGAAACTTTTTTTGAATCATAAGGTTTTTTACGATACGTTTCATAAAGTCTGCCCCATTCAATTCCCTTCATTTCGCTTTCGACATCAGCAAATACAGTAGAAACCCAATCAATAACACTTGTGAAATAGTTTTTTAATTCCGTAATGTTATCGTCAAATCTATGTTTGCTCATATAATCGCTAACATTGTTTTTGCTTACCCATTCTAAAGCTCTTTCTAAAAAATCTTGACGATTTGCACTACCTGAAATATATGCACCCCACTTCTGAATATTAGCATTTTGGCTATTACTAAATTCTTCTTTCCCAAGTGTAACAAAACGACCTGAAAAAACAGCATTTAATAATTCTTGATTATTTAGAGGAACACCTGCAATATTAATAGTTCTAAACCATTCTTTTATTTCGCTTTCTGTTCCTTCGCACGCGTAGATTAGAAGTTTTGTTTTTAAAATTTAACTTTTTTTATCTTCTGCAAAACCACTAAAATATTGTTCCATACCATTTTCATCTTTGATGGCAAATTTATTTGTAACGAAACGACCAAAACTTGTGATTCGCTGTTGACCATCCAAGACCTCAAAATGATTATCATCAACTGTATTAAAATAAATTAATCCAATTGGGTAGCCTTTCAATATAGATTCAATAACTGCAATTTCTCTTTTACCACCTTCGGAAGCATAAATATAATTTCTTTGGTATTCTGGTTGAATTGTCAGTTTACCTGATAATCCAAAAAGCCCCTTACCTTCAAGTTCATTGTAAATAAAACCTTCGCAAATGTCTTTTACTGTAATATCTATTTTTAATGTTGTATTCATTTTTTACATCTTTTATGTCTAATAAAAATTCTCAGGTATGCGGACTGAATAATTCTACCTTCTTTATTAATAAAATAGTTTTTCCTTCCATCGTTACCTAATAAGTTAGCATTTTCGTTTGTTTTGCCACCAGAAGACCCTGTTTTCTCCCCATTTTGTTTAACCTCCCAATAATCATCATACTTTTTTATATCAGGAACTTCATTATGACAACCTCGTTGTGTAGCACCTAATATATCAAATTGGGCAGGATTATATTTGTCTAAAAATGTAATTGGTACGCCCATTATACCATCATAATCACTTGGAATAGCATCAGTATAAGGCACTTCAATTGCATCATAATTATCATATTTTTCATATTCTTTACCCTTAACATCCTTATGTGAGCTGAATTTAATATTGTCAGCCATTGTCATTAAAGGTAATGGTTGATGTCTCTTCCCGTGGTCTAAATTTGTAAGCCAAAGACAGTTATTTGTAGAAACGATTCGGTTTCCTTCCTTGTCAATTCGAGCTTCTGTTCCATATAACTCATAGGATTCAGGAACAATAAAACCAGAAATCCACCGACCCATCCCAGTGCCAAGCCATATTTTGTTTTCTTTAATTAAAGGGAAAATTTCCTTATTTCCTACGGCATTAATATTTGCAATAACTAAAAATTCTTTATTATAATCTACAAGCTGTTTGAGATATTCACGAAATAGACTAAATGGTGGATTTGTTACTACAATGTCGGATTGTTTTAATAATGATAAGGATTCCGCACTACGGAAATCGCCATCACCATCTAAAGGAGTCCATTCATTATGTTTATTTGCCTTTAACTGTAATGCTACATCTTTTAAACTAAATTCGCCATCGCCATCAATATCGCCAACTTCATTTATAATAAATTTGTTTGCAGTTATTTTCGGACGACCTTTTGATTTAGTTATAGTTGTGTCATCACCAAATAATTGAAGTTGTGTATTAGCTACAGGAGAAGGTTTATAGCTAGTCGTAATAAGTTGTTTTAATCCAATACGTTTAAAGTTTAAAACGAAATAACGAAAAAAATTACTCTCGAATGGGTCATCACAATTACAATAAACAACTTTGCCTCGAAATGTATTAGCATTGTAATCTAAATACGCTTCAACCTCTTTTTGAATATCAATATATTGTGTGTAAAATTCATCACTCTTTGATTTCTTAGCGTTATGCAAAAATCTATTTGTTGCGTCTCTTGCCATTATATTTTATATTCCTTTCAAAGTCGTAAATTTACATTTTTATAGTGAACTTTCAATGTGGCACGGTCTTTCTTACACTTGCACCCAACTTATTTATATCCGCAACAAATACTCCCTAATTCACCCATGCCGGATGGCTATGCGAAATATTATTGCGTGTTATTTTTTCTTTAAAAATACATAATAATTTATATTCCTAAATCGTCAAACGGGGATTTTATTTTTTTAATAATATGGGTACTTACATGTGTTTAAATCTCGGTTGTTTTACTGCTTTTATGCCCCGGAATTTCCTGAATATATCTCAAATCTGTTCCATTTTCAAGCAGATGGGTAGCATACGAGTGTCGAAGCCAACGGTCGCGGATATGAAACGTTAGGGATTGCGTGGTTGCCAATATATCAAACGATACAAACCTTACCTACGAGAAAAAATGCTCACAAACCACTTAACCCCCAATGTTTTATGAGACATTTTATGTGCCCAGTTATTTTTTAATTAATATTTTAAATGCTCGTCTAAAAAATCCTTCATCATCATTTTTAGAATCTTTATAATATGACATATCACGACGATTCTTTTTTAATTCTCTCTTTGTGCCCTCAAAATATTCAATTGAGGCTAAAGCAATCGTTTTATCAACCAATCTATTATCAGCAATATAGCTCATAGCCATTTTGCCTATTAATAATACTTGTTCATCATCCAATGTGTCAACTTTTGCAGCACATTCAAGTTCTCCATAAGCTGACAATGCTGTTTTTATATTATGCTTTGAAGTTACTATCATAGAGTTTTGAAAATTTATTTGGAAAATGGAAATTTTTCATACGCTAATTTATCTATATCAGAATCACTAAAACCTTGCTTTCTTAATTGTCCACAATAAGTTGCTCGCAATGAAGCTAAATCATCAAATGGATGACTTTGTAATATTACAGAAAGTTCATTCTCTCTTTTTATTGCCCAATCAGAATTTATCAGTTTTAATAAACCAAGTTGTTTTGAAAACATTAATCGGCGACAATCTTGTGCTTCAATCCGATTATTTAACTCGTATTTTGAAGCAATAGAAAAAGTGATGCTTTGAAAAATCCAATACAAAAGTTCATCGAGATTTTTGGTGGTTCTTCTTTCTGTCTCTTTTCCTCTTTCAATCACAACATAATGCAAAAGTCCAAATTTATCAATCTCAACATGAGGATATGCATTATCCCGTGAATAACCATAAGTCGGTAAAGAATTCAATGGTGCTGAAATCAAATCAGCGATTCTGTCGACCTCCTTTTTTATCTTTTTATAGGTCAACCTATCTTTATTCTTGGTTTCAAATAATCCAGTTACAATTTTTAATAATTCCATTTTAATAATGACATATATTGCTCGTAATCTGTTTTTTATAATTGGGCAACAACGTTGGGAGCTACACGCAGGGACGGAATGCGTCCGCCAGCCGGCGGATGACAAGCCGAAAAGCAGCCCGAGCGGAAAGATGCACACCGAAAACCACTGCTAACGCACTTGACGGGTAGGTGAAGTTAGGCGAAGTAGTTTTATGTATTAATTTTATTTTCAAGGTCTTTAATCAATTTGTCCAATCTGTCGCCGAATATCAATTTAGCATTCTCGTATGTTTGATTGCCAAAAAACTCAATAAATTTTTCCTGTCCAAAATTATCAATCAATTCTTTTACAAATAATCCAGAAAGCGGATATGTTAACTCCTCAGGATAATTTTTCCAATTGACCCAAATCTCTCCGATTGAAATTTTCTTGTTATTTGCTTTTATCCAATCTTTTACAATTTTCTCTTTATTCTGATTTGTTTGGTCAAAACATACTGCAGTACCTTCATTTATTAATCCTGTTTTACTCGTGAACTTGGTCGAATAGTTTGAAATAACATGAGTTATTTCATGTCCAATTGTTTGGTGATAATGTTCATGAACAATACAAAAGTCTGGTTTAGCGAAGCCCAAACTCGCTTTTAAAATTTCCATGGCATCTTCCTTGGATTCCCATACATAGAAATCAATCTTTTTGGGTAGCGTGCTTTTAAAGAAAGCATTTATGTATTTGTACGCAACTTCTCTTTTTGATACATAGTTTTCTATTTCGGTAGGGTTGATGTTCTGAAAATGGAACCGGAAATTATCAGTTTCAAAAGTTTTCCATGTTTTATAGAACTTATTAAACCCAAATAGCAAAGTTTGTCCATAAGAATTATTGGTGGCATTTTTAGTCGTATTAAGTTTTATACATTCATTAAGGGACAATTCTGATTTTTTGTAATCTTGCGTCATAAAATAGCAAGTTCCAAGATAGCTAAGCGCCCATGCTTTACGCCAAGAATTGTTATTGTCCTTTGCTACTGTAGATTCAAGATAAGTAAGAGCATTTTTAAAGTCTCCTGAGTCTGTGTATGATCGCCCAACCATTAAATTTAAGTCAATATTGTCTGGCTCATTAACAAGAAGCGTTTTTGCTTTGTCAATAAGCGATTTAAAATCACGTGAATTATACAACTTCCATAAATCATCAATTTCGGAGTTCTGTCCAAATGTAATTAGGCTTACCAGAATTAAAATTGAAGTGAAAATTTTCTTCATAATTTATTATTTCATTGGGTGCAGTGTCGCACTTACTATTTCGCCTAACGGCTTCGGCTAACCAAAGGCGGGGAATTGAAATGCGTTCCTATCCACCGCTACCTAACTAAATTAGAACGCAAAACTTGACAAAGCGAATACGCCCCGCTTTTGGTTGAGCCGTTGTTATAGGGCGTTTTTATTTAAATCAAATGAAAAAAGTAATATCAATAATCATTTTAATTTCTGCCTTAATAGGTGGAATCGGATTAGTAATTTATACTTTATACATAAAGCCATTATCTAAAATTAAAGGATTAGATAAATGGTATGAATACGCTTTGGTAATTATCATATTCTCAATAATATACGGATTGATAATTTTAGCATTTAAAGGCATACTTAAACTTATTGATTGGGCTGCATCGAATATTGATTAAATGCCCTATAACGTTTGAGTGTAGCGGCAGTAAGGGATTGCGGGCTTCGTTCCTGTCAAGCTACACCGAAGTTTATGCGGGGCAGAATGCCCGAATACCACGGAAACCCTTATTGACCGCTACACTTTGTTACCAATAGGGCGTTATTGTCTGTCAATGGTTTGAGATAATTTTCCAATTCAGTCATTCCGTTTACCCTGTCTTAAAAGTTTTAGTTTTTTTTGTCGTCAAAGGCAGCGTTGGCAAACAGACAAACTCTATGACAGGTTTTGGCTTTGGCGTGGGCTTATGCGACCTGAAATTGTACTTGGCTATGTGGGTTAGCGTTTTATTGCTCTTGCAAGTTCTCCTATCCATAAAACTAATGAGGTTGTACCTATAATAATACCCCAGTCTTTTAATGACAATGGTACAGTTCTGAATACTTCCCCTCCAAATTCCACAATTAAAATCTGTCCTAATAAGATGACAAATGCTACAATTAAAAATCCAATGGACTTGTTTAAACCATGAAATGCTGATTTTCTAGTTGCAAATGCTTTGGCATTAAACATATTCCAAAATTGAAGCATTACAAAAATAGTAAAGAAACGAGATAAATCATACATACTGATAATACCATCGTGGGTGAAATAATAAAGAATCCCCAGAAGAATTACTACAAAAGATAATCCAACAAAGAGAATGTTGAATCTCATTGCAGGTGTAATAATAAAATCCTCGTTTTTGCGTGGTTTGTGATCCATTACACGTTGATCGGGTGGTAATGAAGCTAATGCACCTGCAGCAAAAGTGTCCATGATCAGGTTTACCCATAGCATTTGTGTAACTGTAAGAGGCAGTTCCTTTCCAGAGATTGAGCCTAAAAGAACAATAATCAAAGCCGCAACATTGATCGTTAATTGAAATAGAATAAATTTTTGAATGTTTAGGTAAACAGACCTTCCCCACATAACTGCCGTAGCAATGCTATTAAACGAATCATCCAAAAGCGTAATATCGCTTGCTTCCTTAGCTACCGCAGTACCTGATCCCATAGATAAACCAACGTGGGCATAATTCAGTGCCGGAGCATCGTTTGTGCCATCACCAGTAACAGCAACTACAGAGCCTGTCCTTTGAAGTAGTTGGACAAGACGTTGCTTATCAGTAGGTCTCGCACGACACATAATCTTGAGATGTTGCACCCGTACTGATGCTTCATCATCAGTAAGTGCCTCAAATTCGACTCCGGTAATAATATTTTGGATTTTATCACTATCATTCCAGATTCCAATCTGACGACCAACCTCTTTAGCAGTACCCGGAGTATCACCGGTTACAATTTTTACATCGATACCTGCATTCATACATTTATTAACTGCAGCAGGAACGCCTTCTCTAACTGGATCTGAGATGGCAATAATTCCTAAATAGGTCAGGTTTGTATTGACCAACTTGCCTTTAAGAAACCTATCGTTATCATCATCAATAATCTCATACGCAAAACCTAAGGTTCGCATGGCCTGATTTTGATACTGCAACAGTAATTCCTCCACATTACTACGAACAGCAGCAATCGGCTTAATTCCTTCACCATACAGAACATTTCTGCATTTGTCAAATACAATCTCCGGTGCCCCTTTCACATAAAGTACCTTTTTATTTAGTAAAGGTGAATTAACAAGCGTTGCCATATATTTACGTTCTGTCGAAAACGTCAGCTGTTCAATAATGGTAACATCTTCTCTTAATTCGAGATAGTTGATTTCTTGTTGATGCAGCCACAATAGAAGTGCAGCTTCTGTTGGATTACCCAATGTTTTTATATCCTGAGGATTTGAATAATCAAGATAGGCTGTTGAATTTACAGAAATCCCCTCTTTAATCAGATTACTAAGCTCATCGTTGGATAAACAACTCCCATTTAATACAAAAAAATTGGTTTTATAAACCTTCATCTGATTTTGCGTAAGTGTTCCGGTTTTATCTGTACAAATTACTGTAGTAGCACCCATTGTTTCGCAAGCATGCATTTTACGTACCAGATTGTTGGATTGTAACATCCTTCGCATACTTAATGCCAGACTTAATGTTACACTCATAGGCAAACCCTCAGGTACTGCAACAACAATTAAAGTAACTGCTACCATAAAATATTTAAGGATACGGCCTGCAACATCAAAGCTGACCCAGGATTCTGCTTTTAAAGGACTGATTCCGAAAGCAAAACCTAGTGCGCTCAATAGCATGAAGGAGAGTATTCCTAATCCAATCCATTTTAGCCAGCCCCCATCTTCAACGCTTTTAGGTACTTCCTTTTTAATGCCCAACAACCCAAATGCATCGTATATTATTGGTAACCAAACTTTAGTTAAGGTAATCATTGCAGCAAGAACTACAATACCTATTGATCCTAATTGGCCTAAAGAATAAGAAATATCACCCATGAAAAGGTCTTTGATAAAAAGTGCCAGAAAGGTTAAAACGGCAAGTGCAAAACCTACAACTCCAATGAATTTTGCCAACACATCCAACTGTTTATTCAAGGGCGTTTCTTCTCCACTCATTTCAGTTGATTTTTCAGCAACTTTGCCATATTCAGTACTATCACCCACTTTCAATATTTCTGTGATTGCATGCCCGTCCATCACCTTTGTGCCACGCATTGCCCAATTTGAAGGATACGTTGCTTCTTTACTGAATTCGAATGGATTTGTCGTTTTATCAATCAAGGGTTCACCTGTTAGACAAGACTCATCTATCTGTAATGAAATTGCTTCAAGTAAAACACAATCTGCAGGTACTTCCTCGCCAGTACCCAGAATAACTATATCTCCAACAACGATTTCTCTTTTAGGGACTTCACAAACATTGCCATTTCGGATAACCTTTACCATCGTATCATCATTTACCTGATTTAGGATATCAAACTTTTTGTTTGCATCAATCTCAAACCAGAATGCAACTGTGGTTGCCAAGAAAATGGCACAAAAAATGCCGATGGTTTCAGCATAAGTCCCGTGTACAAATGAAATACCTAAAGAAAGAAATGCAGCAATCAACAGAATGCGAATAATTGGGTCTTCGAATTTTTCTAAAAAAAGTTTCCAGAGAGGCTCTCTATCAGGTGGAGTTAAAATATTCTCACCATGTTTTTTTCGGCTCTCTATAACTTGTTCATTTGTTAAACCACTGTGATGATGCATCGTATGTCCCATTCTATTTAATAAATTCGTTAACGATTGATGTAAATGTTTGCCTTAAATTGTAAATAGTTCAAAAATGAAAATTCAATGTTAAACTATTTACAACACGATGATTATTTGAAGATTGTGATAAATTTACAATGTAATAGTTGTCAAATCATAAATTTGATTTTAACATAATTCTTGAAATTTTTTCCGAAATTCAAGCGGCTTTGCTAATTTTAGAAATACTTCTCTTGTTCCACCTGTACCAATGATCCGAATATCTCCAAAACCAAAAATTCTTCCCCAAAAACTTTGATCCACGTTAACGCTCTCAATTTTTGACAAATTTAATTCAACTGTTTTTCTACTGATCCAACCAATCTTGATTATTACCCTTTTATTGGTTATGGCAAATTCACTTGTCCACCGATCAATTATAGGTGCAATAAACAAGGTAAACAATGCCCTGAGATTTAGAAATATTATCCAATGGTATGTTGTTTCATATTCAACTCTCTCTCCGCTGATAAGGTTTTGGTTTACATAACTGCCCATTTTTATTGTTTTTAAGTGTTAAAAAACGCCAATTAGCTTTTGGCGTAATTGAAAAAACGGGCAGTGCAATAAAGAACTGCCCGTAAAAGTGCATTTAAGTACATTAAATCGTTCTATACTGAGAAGTATCATGGTAGCGTCTAACTTTGCCACTTTTTAGTGTAACATTTAGTTCGCCACCTGCCCAGGTAGCACTTATAACCTCTTCACCAACGGAAATGGTTCTGTACTGCGATGAGTCGTAATATACTTTTACATTTTTACCGTCAATTTTGACTACGCCAAAATTGAAGAATTTGCTTTCCCATGCCATAGTATTAATTTTTTAAATAATGCCTACTCTGTTCAGTTTTCGGCATACCTGTTATTGTTTGTTACAAATATTTTGCTTTAATAGTGGTTATTGCATCAGTATGACTTCTGTCTTTTGTCGGAGCTCCTACTGCATTGAATTTCCATTCACCATTGTGTTTATAAAAGACTCCCGCGACCATAACTACATGACCAGCAAAAGAAGAATCTGTTCCAATATCATATTTTGCAATGACATTGGTTACCCGCTCATTAGTACCTTCATATATTCTTAGCGAAGCATGAGGAACTGTAGCAAAATCATTACCTGAATAACTGGTAAGAAAAAATGCAACTTTATCAACATTTGATTGAAGTTTGGAAAGATCCACAGTAATAATTTCATTATCAAGTCCATCGTCTCCACCATCATCTCCTCCTCTATCATCGCCAGAGTGATGCATTGCACCGGTACTTGAGTCAAATGTGGTAAAACATCCAATTGCTTCAACTAAGTTTTTGTTTCCGTCGAAAGTTGCTGCCCATAAATCCAAATCTACATCGTTGCCATTTACCATACCCCAATTTGCGCCAACACAAAATTTGATAAGCGCACCACCACTGCCTTTTTGTAGATTGATTTTTTGTCCTTTAACTAAATTTATAGCCATGATTTTTTTTTAAAATTATTATAAACCAAACTTTTCAACAAATTTCTGAAGGCCACCTGCATAACCAGCTCCAATAGCTTTAAATTTCCATGCCCCATCTTTCTTATAAAGGTTGCCAAACTCAACAGCTGTTTCAACTGAATAATCTTCCCCTAAATCATATTTCAGTATCTCCTCATTTGTGCTTGGATCATAAATACGAACAAAAGCATTTCTTACCTGACCAAAGTTTTGACGACGAGCTTCTGCGTCATTAATAGTAACCACGAATGTTATCGATTCACAGTTTGCAGGCATTTTTGATAAGTCAACTTTTATACTCTCGTCATCACCTTCTCCTGCTCCGGTCAAATTATCTCCGGTGTGTATAACGCAACCTTCCGGGCTAGCAAGGTTGTTATAAAAAATAAAGTGTTTATCAGAAATTACCTTACCATCTGCTCCAAGCATAAATGCTGAGGCATCCAAATCAAAGCCTTGACCTGAATCTGATTCATTTGTATCCCATCCCATCCCAACTACAAATTTCTGTAGCGATGCTCCTAATGGCGCATTTCCGCCTTTTGTTAAATTGATTCCCATTTTTTAAAGATTTAAAGTGTTACTAAAAAGATTAAAGTGCTTCTAATTTTGATGAAATTTTTGTGGCTTTGGCCTTTATACTATCAAGAATTGCTTTTTCAACATTGTCCATAGAGCCGTCTTTCATGATTTTTGAGATAAGCCATTCAGCCTCAGTGTCATCAACTTCATTAGGACTGGTTTCATCTTCCAAAATATATTTACCGATAGCTTCAACCATCAATGCTGTCCAATTTTCATGATTCGCTTTTCCTGAAACTGCATCATTCAATTCAAAAAGCCATTCAGCTTCTTTGACATCAATTTTTGCGCCTCCGGCACCACCAGCTCCGTAAATAATGCTTTTGATGGTTTTTACTTCTGCTGCATCAATAACACCATCTTCAAGAATTAAATTTTTGAAGCTAACAAGAACAAAATCCTGAAATTTATCGCATGTACCTGTTGCTTTTTCTAGAATTTTCAGCAATAAGGCTTGCTCAATTTCATCAATTTTACCGTCACCTTGTATGTTAGCAATTAAGTAATTAGCTTCCTCTTCATCTACAGAACCATACGATGTGTCATCTTTCAGCACATGATCTGTAATGGCTTTAACAAATAAGTCTTTCCAAGAATAATGGTTTTCTTTCCCCGACACAGCGTCATTTAAAGCAAACATAAAATCCGCTTCGTCTCGGTCAATTTTGCCATCTTCGTAAATCGCATTTTTAATTGTGATTACCTCTTCGGCATCAATAACTCCATCTGCCAAAATGGCTGTTTTGAGTTGTTCTAATTTTTCACTCATATTCTATCGTATTTGATTTTTTTCCTACTCTATTAAATTGGCTTTTCGGATACCGCCATATTTTTGGTCTATAAAGTACTGTACGCTATAATACTTAATCTTTTAATTTTTGATAACCGGATATCACCCATTCATAGGATTCAGTAGTATTTAAGGCAATGTTTTCATTTTGCAGGTATATATTTGCAGTACCATTAGTATTTTTTGCTATTGAAGAAATCATTCCTTTTGTCAATTTTTTCTTTAGTCCGCTGATGTTTTCAGTTACTGTGATTAGAATACACATATTGCTTATTGATTGAAAATTTCATTTTGAGTTTTCATAAATATTTCTTCTTCGTGTTTATTCCCCTTTGATTCTCTCCTTAAATCGTGATATGCTTTTCTGCGAGGATCATTTAAAAAGTCCTCTACAATTTCATCTTCTTCCCTTTTGTAGGAAATATCCTTTTGGTAGAGTTTTTTGAATTTACTCTCTCTTTCATTAAGCAGATCTTTAAAGTCAGTGATAGTTTTTTCCATGCTGAATTTGTGTATTTTAAATTTTAGTACCGTTATGGTGGTTGCTTTTACCAAAAAAACAGCGTGGTCAAATTGCCAACTGTTATTGAGGTCCGTCCAAGAACCCACTGAACAAGTAAAGCAACGACCACGCCTTGACGTGGCGTTTTTGCTTTCTTTCCTGTTCAGTTTTGAAAATTTTGGACGGTTTCAATAACAGAATTCTGCTAAACGCTATATTTCTATTTTTTCTTAAAATCTACATTTTATTAAAGTTTTGTTTTACAATCATATTCGTTAATCAATGTTAAAAGTAATCATTTTATTTTACATGAAAATTATTGATTGACAGAAAGATTTGGCTCTTTGATTTGTGCGAAGAGTTGGCTCGTTTCTCGGGCAAAAGTCAATGTGCCAAATGTGGGGTGGCTTTCCGCTTTTCTTTCTTGCGGGTCGGCAAAAAAACTAAATCTTTTTTCTTTCATTGTCATTTCATTTTTCATTCTCAAACCATTTTGTCTGTCATTTTCAGTGACGCTGTCTTTTTCTTCGCCTTGTTGGTAACGGCTGCGGCTATGCGCATGTTTGGCGATTACGAGAACGAATTTATAAAATTACACTGAATTATGAACGAAGCTATACACTTGAATAACAGACTAAACGCCAAATTGCGTATGAGCCGTTGTTATGGCTTCGTGCTTTATTTGATTAACAATTTAAAAACTAAATAATTATGTATTACAAAATCGAAAACAAAGAATGTGAAGTGTACAAAAAACTACACGAATTAAGAACTAAAGAACTATTAATTAGTGAAGAAAATAAACAAGCTATTAAAGACAAATCGGGGCTTGATTTTGAATCATTTTTAGGACATTCAGGACAACAAAACTTTAGGCGTGTAACTCAATACACAGGATTTAAATTTATTGAACCTCAAAAAGTAGATTTAAAAATATGGCAAAAAGACAAAACCTATTCAGAAATATTTATTCCTAATCGAAAAACTAAATTAGGTAGAGAAATGGCTGATTTTATTTCAAATGGTTTAAAAGGCAGCAACTTTATGAAACCTTTTGAAATATTTGGATTAGAACACCCTCGCAGGTTTTCATTTCCTTTTGTTCATATTGTCGGAGAAATTATTGTTTTTTACTTCGATGACCAAACCGAACCAAAAGACGAAAATGTTATCGAAATAACAAAACGTGAGTTCGATGCACTGATGTCTTTAGCATGAGCCATAACTTATTTATATCCGCAACAAATACTCCCTAATTCATCCATGCCGGATGGCTATGCGAAATATTATTGCGTGTTATTTTTTCTTTAAAAATACATAATAATTTATATTTCTAAATCGTCAAACGGGGATTTTATTTTTTTAATACTATGGGTACTTACATGTGTATAAATCTCGGTTGTTTTACTGCTTTTATGCCCCGGAATTTCCTGAATATATCTCAAATCTGTTCCATTTTCAAGCAGATGCGTAGCATACGGGTATCGAAGCCAATGAAGCGTTACAGGTTTCTTAATTTTTGCCGCAACAAGTGCATTCCTTAAAA
>TBL_comb47_HYPODRAFT_10005544_pt1 | contig 14031 bp, 7 predicted proteins | sample TroBogypolimnion_40_FD_10682 | JGI IMG/M metagenome (IMG submission 10682)
GCCAGATAACTTGCTAGATCGGCGAGCTGGGGGATGGCGGCAAAGTCAATTTCAGCGGAGACGCCGCTGGCGCGGCACATTTCCAGCAGATGTCCGAACAGTCCGAAGCCGGTGACGTCGGTCATCGCGTGAACGGACTCCAGGCATGCGAGTTTGCTGCCGATTGAGTTGAGGCGGGTCATCGAGGCGGCCGCCTTGCCGACATCGGCGGGACGCAGGTGGCCTTTTTTTTCGGCGGTGGCGAGGATGCCAACGCCCAGTGGTTTTGTTAGATAGAGCAAGTCGCCGGGGCGTGCGCCGGCGTTGGCCTTGAGGTGACTGCGCCGGACCAGGCCGTTGACTGCGAGGCCGAAGATCGGCTCGGGGCTGTCAATGCTGTGGCCGCCGGCGAGTGAGATGGCGGCCTCGGCGCAAATCGCGCGGGCACCGCGGATCACCTCGCGGGCGACTTCGGGCGCCAGCCGGTCGATGGGCCAGCCGAGCACCGCCAGCGCGAGCACGGGGCGGCCGCCCATGGCATAGATGTCGCTGATGGCATTGGCGGCGGCGATGCGTCCGAAGTCAAACGGGTCATCGACGATGGGCATGAAGAAATCGGTGGTGGCGAGCAGCAGGGTTTCGCCGTCGTCTAACAGCCATGCGGCGGCGTCGTCGCGCAACTCGTTGCCGACGAGCAGGCGGGCATCGGGCGGGGCCTCGGCACCGGTTTCGGCGAGGATGGCATCGAGCACCTTGGGGGCGATCTTGCAGCCGCAGCCGGCGCCGGAGCTGAATTGGGTGAGGCGGATGGGCGGGGTCATGGCGAGGAGCGGGTGGATTCTATCAGAGCGGCCGCGATCATGTGCGGCTCGAGTTGCGGGAAGCAATGACGGGTGATGTTTTGCGGAGGACAGAGCACCAGGCATTTCTGATAGGTGCGGTCGTAGTAGGTGAGAATGTGGCGGCAGGCCGTGGCAAAATCCCCGCAGCGGAGCGCCTCGATGGCCGCCGCGGCGCGGGTGCCGCCGAGCCGCGGCCGGATCGCTTCGATGCATGCCGCAAGTTGCACGGGAGAAAATTTGGCATAGCCCGAGCAGAGGTGGCGGATGCGTTCGGCGGGGGGAAGCTCGACCAGATGAAACCGGGCGTGTTGCTTGCGGTCCCAGAGCCCCGCGGGCAGCACCCGTTTGCCAATCATGCGGCTTTCGTCCTCGATCCACAGCGGCCGCTCGGCCGCGGTGGCGCGCCAGACCTGGGCCAGGTCGTTTTCGAATTGCGCCTGGGTCGGTTGGGCGTCCTCGCCAAGTTGGCCGAAGGCACTGCCCTTGTGGTTGGCGAGCTGCTCGAGGTCCACGACGCACTCGCCGAGCGCGGCGAGGTGTTGGAGGATGGCTGTCTTGCCGCTGCCTGTTAGACCGGCGACCACGCGCATCTCGCGGGGGATGTTGAACGACTCCAACACCCAGCGACGGAAGCCCTTGTAGCCGCCCCTGAGGGTGGCCACGCGGCAGCCGAAGGTCGTTTCCATCAGCCAGGCCACGCTCGCGCTGCGCATGCCTCCGCGCCAGCAGTGGATGTGCAGGCGCGGATCCGCCAGGTCGGTTAGATCGAGCAGGCTGCGCGCGAGGTCGGCGAGTCGCGGCCCGACGCAACGCAGGCCAAGGCTCACCGCGGGGCTGCGGCCTTGTTGGATGTAGGCGGTGCCGATGGCGGCGCGCTCCTCGTTAGAGAACAGCGGCACGTTCACTGCGCCGCGGATGTGGCCCAGGGCGAATTCGTCGGGCGTGCGCACGTCGATGATTGGCACGCCGGGTGGGCGGGCCAGGAAGTCATCGGTCACCAGTTCGTCGGGCATGGGAACGGCGCAATTGCGGCTGCGCGCATGCTGGAAAGCGCCACGGCGGATGACGAGACAAATGCGCGGGTCGGGGAAGGTTTCACGGGCGGGGAAGCGCTGGAACTCTCTGGCTCTCCAAGCGAAGTGCGCTGGCCGGCTGAGGAGCGCCGGCTTGAGCCGGCGAGTACGAGAGTGTGTGGCGTGGCGGCTCGGGTGGCGCGCTCCATTGAGGATACTCGCCGGCTGAAGCCGGCGCTCCGTAAGAGGCATCCGCGCTCTAACTCGACCCCACCGGAGACCAATTGTCTGATAAGAGCGTGGTATTTGCTTGTTGGCGGAAACAGGGCAGCTATAACTGCGGTCATGAGCGAGGGCGCAACGATGACTGCCGCGCGGCCGAAACGGCGGTGGCTGCTGAGGTCGCTGATCCTTTTGGGCGGTGGCGCGGCCTTGCTCGGACTGGGCTTGGTCGGCTGGGTGGCGTATGCCTCGCGCGACATCCCGGCACCCGATGTGAGCGATTTGCTGCTGCCGCGGATAGAGGTGCCGGCAGACAAGGACGCCTACACCCATTTCAACGCGGCAGCGGATGCGCTGCTCTGGCCCGAGGACGAGAAGCCCATGAAGGACTTTCTGGCGGACAAACCGGCGGACGAGGCGGCGCTGCGGGAATGGGTTGCCAGCAATCAGCCGGCAGTCCAACATTTCAAGGCGGGCTTGGCCTGCGAGGTGTGTGTCGGACCGCAAGTGCGGGGGATTGACGCGAAGTGTTCCGCTATGCGCTGGGGCAAGTTTAGCACGATGCTGTTCGTGAAAGCCAAGTTGCATCAGCGGGCCGGCGAGCGGGCGGACGAGCTTGCGGGATACGTTGACCTTGTGCGCTTCGGCGAGTTGAGCCTGCGGAATGCGGATGGTCCTAACGATTGGTTGTGGGGCCGGTGTGCGTTGGTCACTGCGATTAGTCGGATCGAGGCCGTGGTGGTGGACGCCGCAGCGACGCAAGCGGAACTGGAGGGACTGCTGGAAGCAATGAACGCAATCAAACCCGTGACGCGGTGTTTGGCCCGTGCGGCCAAAGGTGAATATATGATGGCTGATGATGCGGTCGGCCGCCTGGAGCGTGGCGAGATGGCGATGTCCGGGGTTGGGCGGAAAGCGGTGCTATGGTCACGCAATGCGTTGACGAAAGCCTATGTCTTCCAACCGAACCGGACGCGCCTGGCAGCGGCCAATGCCTTTCGGGCGGAAGTGCGGAAGGGCGGGCTTTGTTTGGCCGAGATGGATTTGAAGGAGCAGGCTCCCGATCTAACCGGGGAGGAGTCCAAGTTTGAACTGATCCGGCGCCCGAACATGATCGGGAGGATTCTGTTAGTAACCGTGTGGCCTAGGGTGAACCGGTTTGATCTGATGAGTTGCGACCTGGAATGCCAAATCGCCGGCACCCGGTTGGTGCTGGCGCTGCGCCTGTTTGAAATGCGGGAGGGGCACTTGCCGGCGCGCCTGGAGCAATTGGTGCCGGCCTATCTGTCAGAAGTGCCGCGCGATCCCTATGACGGCAAGCGCTTCCGTTATCTGCCGGAGAAACGTCTGGTGTATGCCGTCGGGCAGGACTTGAAGGATGCCGGGGGCTCGAAGGTGGTGGCCAAAGCGTCTGAAAAAATGTCAGAGTCGGCCAGGCGCTGGCAGGCGGAGGACGTGGTGTTTGAGCTGGGGCCGCGGGAGGGGAAGTGACGGGCTCTCTGGCCTTCCGAGCGAAGTGCGCTGGCAGGCTTGAGGAGCGCCGGCTTCAGCCGGCGAGTATGAGAGAGAGTGGCGTGGCGGATGGGGTGGCGAGCGCCGCCAAGGACACTCGCCGGCTGAAGCCAGCGCTCCGTAAGAGGCATCCGCGCTCAACGAATCAAGCGGTTTAGCCCTGACGCGGATTTCTTTTGTTAGCGAGCGGGAAGGTGACATAGCGGCGGACTGCCAATAGACCCAGGCCGATGAGGGTTAGCTTCCGGCCCCAGCCTCTTCGTCGTCATTTCAGCGTTTGTCTGCCACACGCTAGGTTCTTCGCCCCTGCGAGCAATGCAACCGCTCTTGCCCCTCATGGACTGGCCGGCTGAAGCCGGCGCTCCGTAAGCGGCGCTCCGTAAGCGGTGAAAATTGTGAAAGACACGGCCCGCATCCCATGTACAGGCCGCATGCAGTCAGATTCATCAAATGCAAGCCCAACGTCGCGCCGGCAATTTCTGAAAACCAGCGTCCTGAGCGGCGGTGCCCTGGCACTGCCGTATTTCATTCCCGCCGCGGCCTTGGGCCGCGACGGCGCGGTGGCTCCCGGCGAGAAGATCACGTTGGGCGCCATCGGGATTGGCGGGCGTGGCAGCTACGACCTCGGTTGCATGTTAGAAGAGCAGGACGTCCACTGCGTGGCCGTCTGCGACGTGCGCAAGGAGCGGCGCGAGGCGGCCAAGCGCAATGTGGATAACAAGTACGGCAACAAGGATTGCGCGATGTACACGGATTTCCGCGAGTTGCTGGCGCGCCCCGACATAGACGCGGTGCTGATTGCCACCGGCCCCAACTGGCACGCGCTGGCCTCGATCATGGCGGCCAAGGCGGGCAAGGACGTCTATTGTGAGAAACCCTGCACCAAAAACATCGCAGAGAGCCTGATCCTGGCCGAGACATTCCACCGCACCGGCCGCTTGCTCCAAGGCGGCATGCAGCGGCGCAGCTTGCCCAACTTTGAATTTGCGGCGAGCCTGGCGCAACGCGGCAAGCTGGGCAAACTCACCATCCTGCATGCCCATCCCGGCGGCCTTGGCACCGAGTCCAGCGGCTGGGCCGCGGCGCAGCCGGACCCCGGCAAGGAGGTTGCCGATTGGGACATGTATCTCGGCCCGGCCGCCTGGCGCCCGTTCAACGACGGCATTCTGCATAATGGCGGCGGTTTTGAAAAGGGCGGGGGACTCGTCGGTGGCGGCTGCCTCGAGTGGGGCTCGCATTGTGTGGACCTCTGCCAGTGGGCCAATCAAACCGATGATACCGCGGCCATCGAGTACTGGCCGGAAGGCAACCAGCTTTGCGCCAAGTACGCCAGTGGAGTCAAACTCGTCATGCGCAACGACGGCTGGCTCAACTCGGGCTCCTGCCCGGTGCGCTATGAAGGGGAAAACGGTTGGGTGGAGACCGGCGACAGCGGCGAACTGTTTGCCAGCTCGCCAGATTTGATCGCCGGCAAACGCGCGAAAAGCAGCGGCTATCCGGCCAATTTCCATATCCGCAACTTCTTCGATTGCGTGAAATCGCGCAACCAGCCGCGCGCCAATGCCAAGGTCGCCTGCCAGACCCATATCGTCTGCCACGCCGCCAACATCGCCCAGTTCCTCGGCCGCCGGCTGAAATACGATCCCGTGAAAAACGAGTTCATCGGTGACGACGAGGCCAACCGGCTGCGTTCAGAAGCGTTGCGCGAACCCTGGCGCATCTGACATCTTCATCGAACCGCGAGCCATACACCTATCTAACAAACATCACGATGCCCAAGATGAAACTTTTCCCTATCCGTGCCGCCCTGATCGCTTGCATGATAACTGCCGGTGGGCTGTCCGCCGCCACCGCCGCTCCTGCCGCTGAAGGCCAGGAAGCCAAATTGATTGCGGTGCTGCAATCCAATGCCGCGGCGCAGGACAAGGCGATCACCTGCAAGCGCCTGGCCATTTGCGGGACGAAGGCCGCGGTGCCGGCGCTGGAGGCCCTGCTATCTGACGAAAAACTCGCGTCGTGGGCGCGCATCGGCTTGGAAGCCATTCCCGATCCGGCGGTTGACGCCGCATTGCGCGAGGCCGCCACCAAGTTGCAGGGCAAGCTGCAAGTCGGGGTGATCAATTCCATCGGCAAACGCCGCGACGCGATGGCGGTCGAGTGGCTGTCGCAAAAGTTGAAGGATCCAGACGTGGCGCTGATGTCCGCGGCGGCCGCGGCCCTGGGTCGCATCGGTGGCGAACCGGCGGCGCAGGCGCTCGGCCAGGCCTTGACAGGAGCCTCGGCGGCCACGCTCCCGGTCATTTGCGAAGCCTATCTGAGGAATGCCGATATGCTTATCTCACAAGGCAAGCACGCCGAGGCGGCGCAAATCTGTGAGAAAGTGCGCGGCGTGCAGGCACCCCGCCACATCCGCATGGAGGCCACCCGCGGCCTCATCGTCGCGCGTCAGGCCGCCGGCATCCCGCTGCTCATCGAACAACTCAAGAGTGACGATGCCGGCATGGTCGCCGTCGCCATGGGGCTGGCACATGACCTGCCCGGCGCTGACCTGACCAAGGCCCTAACCGCCGAAGTGCTCCACCTGCCGCCTGACAAACAGGTGAATGTGATCGAGGCGCTCGGCGTCCGTCTCGACAAGAGCGTCGTGCCAACCTTGCTCTCCCTAACCAGGAACAGCCCGGAAAACGTCAGCGTCGCGGCAATCCGCGCCCTGGCAAAACTGGGGGACTTCGCCGCGATGTCCCGTTTGGTTGAACTCGCCGCAGGCCCCGATGGCGAGGTGGCCAAGGCCGCACAGTCGGCCATCGTCGCGTTTCCCGGGCCGGACGCCGATGCCACGTGCGCCGCGATGTTGGCCTCGTCAGATGCCAAGGCGCGAGTCATTGCGGCTGATATCATTAGCCGCCGCGCAGCCTACAGCGCCATGCCGGCCGTCGCCAAAGCGGCGCGCGAGGATGCCGATGCCGCGGTTAGAACCGCATGCATCAACACGTTGCGCGAACTCGGCAGCCTGGCGGATCTAACGTCGGTGGTCGCGATCCTGGTGAAGAATGCCTCCGCCGACGAGGCCCAGACCGCCGAGAAGGCGCTGGCAACGATTTGCGGCAGGCAAACGGATCGATCGGCCTGTGCCGAGAAATTGGTTGCCGGGCTCGCCAGCGCCCAGCCCGGCCAGAAATGCGCGCTGTTGCGCTTGCTGCGCTCGGTGGTCGATGCCAAGTCATTGCAGGCGATCCGCGCGGCCATGGCGGATCCTAACAAGGAAGTCCAGGACACGGCAACGCGACTGCTGTGCGAATGGAGCACGGCGGAAGCCGCGCCCGACCTGCTCGCCCTTGCCAAGACCTCGCCCGATGCGACTTACAAATTGCTGGCCCTGCGCGGCTACATGCGCGTGAGCGGCGACAAGGACGTGCCCGCGGAGAAACGGTTAGACATGTGCAAGCAAGCGGCCGCTTTGGTCCAGCGCGACGACGAGCGCAAGATCCTGCTAGGCGTGCTGGCCGGTGGCGCCGACGCCGACTCGCTGGCGATGGCGGCGACTCATCTCGACAACGCGGCGCTGCAAGCCGAGGCGTGCCTGGCGAGCGTGGCGATTGCCGAGCGCCTGCTCAAAGAGCAGCCGGCTGCGGTCCTTCCCGTCATGGAGAAAGTCGTCAAGGTCAGCAAGGACGAGAAACTAACAGCCCGTGCCAACGCGGTGCAGAAGGCGGCGGCGGCCGCTGTCGGGGTGAGTTTGTTCAACGGCAAGGATCTGACCGGCTGGGACGGCGCGCCCGGCTGGTGGACGGTTGAGGACGGCGCCCTGACCGCCGAAAGCACGCCGCAAAAGCCCTGCACCGCATGCAATTATCTCATCTGGAAAGGCGGCCAGCCGGCCGATTTCGAGATCAATTGTGAGTTCAAGTTGAGTGTCTCCGCCAACTCCGGCGTCCAAATCCGCTCCGAGACCCGGCCGAACTGGGACACATTCGGCTATCAGGCGGACATGACGGGCGACGGCGGCCTGGTGGGCTTTGTCTATCATCACCAGCGCGGTCTGATCGGCGCGCGCGGCGAGAAGGTGACCATCACCGCCGATGGCAAGAAGGAGGTGGGCAAAATCGGGGATCCCGCCGAGTTGCTTAAAATCTACAAGCGGGACGCGTGGAATAGCTATCGGATCATCTGCCGCGGCCCTGACATCACGCTTTACGTCAACGGTGTGCTGATGTGCCAAATCACCGACAACGATGCCAAGACCGCCGCCAAGAGCGGCATCATCGCGCTTCAGATGCATCCCGGGCCGCCGATGAAGGTGCAGTTCAAGAACATCATGCTGAAGGAATTCAAGTAAACCCAGAAGGAGATATAGATATGACAAACGAGTCGAAACCGAATTCATCCGTATCACGCCGGCAGTTTCTGAAACGCAGCGCCGCCGCCAGCAGTGTTTTTGCCATTCCCAGCATCATTCCCGCGTCGGCGCTGGGCCGCGGCGGGGCCGTGGCGCCGAGCAACCGCATCGTGATGGCTGGCATCGGCATCCACAACCGCGGCGGCTCGGACCTGACCTGGATGATGGGCGAGCCCGACGTCCAGTTTGTCGCCATCTGCGATATCAGCAAGGAACGCCGGGAAGCGGTCAAACGCACCATCGACAACAAATATGGCACCAAGGATTGCACGATGCACCGCGACATCCGCGAGTTTCTGGCGGAGCGCACGGACATTGACGGGGTGCTGATCGCCACCGGCGACCACTGGCATGCGCTGGCTTCCATCCTCGCGATGCGCGCCGGCAAGGATGTCTATTCGGAAAAGCCCTCGTGCATGACCATCGCCGAAGGCCAGGCCGTGGCGGATACCGCGCGCAAATACTGCCGGGTTTACCAGACGGGAGCCCAGCGCCTCAGCGAGGCGAATCATGTCTTCGCGATCGAAACCGCACGCGCCGGCCGCCTGGGCAAGGTCCACACGGCTTATGCGCATATCGCACCGTGGGACGCCGCCATCATGGGCAATGCCTGGAAGCCGGCACAGGCGGAGCCGCCCAAGGACGACGTGGACTGGGACATCTGGCTGGGCCCCTGCCCGTGGCGTCCCTATAACTCAAGTTATGTCACCGGCGGCTGGCGCGGGCTTTACGATTTCCACACCAGTTGCATCGGTGAGTGGGGTGCCCATACGTTTGCCCAGGCGCAGGCGGGCATCGACGCGCTGGACACCTCGCCGGTTGACTACAAGTATGTGGACAACCCCACCGGCGACGGAATGATCACCACCTTTGCCAACGGCGTGAAGCTGGTGCTCTCGCGCGGTGACAAATACTGGCACGGCTCGTGCGGCGAGCGCTTCGACGGCCCGGAAGGCTGGGTCGCCGCCGCCGACGGCTACTCCAAACCCGACGCATCATCGCCGGCACTGCTCGCGGATTTCAAAAAAGTGATTGCCGAATATACCGCCAGAACCCAGCGCCCGATGAACCATGTCCGCGATTTCTTCGATTGCATCAAGTCGCGCCGCCCGACGGTGGCCAATGCCGAGGTGATGTACCGGTCGATGTCAACCGTCCACGCTGCCAACATCTGCATGTGGCTCAAACGCGACGTGAAGTTCGACCCGGTCAAGGCGGAATTCGTCAACGACGCCGAAGCCAACCGCCTGCGCTCCCGCGCGATGCGCGAGCCGTGGATCATCTAACTGCCAATCTCAACTCAAAGGAAATACTGTCATGCTACTATCCAAACTGAAACTGACCCTGATCGTCGCCCTGTTCTGCAGCGGTGTGCATTCATCCTTCGGCCAAACCCCGGCCAAGGAACAGGAGACCAAGCTCATCGCCGTCCTCCAATCCAATGCCGAATTCAATGTCAAGGCCGACGCCTGTCGCGAGTTGGCCCGCATCGGCACGGCCGACTGCGTGCCGGCGCTCGCCGCCATGTTAGCTGATGAGAAGCTAACCCACATGGCACGCTACGGCTTGGAGACGGTGCCCAGCCCGGCGGTGGACGATGCGCTGCGTGCGGCGCTCGGCAAGCTCAAGGGGCGGCCGTTGGTTGGGGTCATCGGCAGCATCGGGGTGCGCCACGATGAGAAGGCCGTGCCGGCGCTTGTCGGACTCCTCAAGGATTCCGATACCGAGGTTGCACAAGCCGCCGCCAGAGCCCTGGGCAAGATCGGCACTGACGAGGCTACCAAGGGCCTGCAGGCCGCGCTGCCCGGCGCCGCTGTGCCTAACCAGCTCGCGCTTTGTGAGGGCCTCTTCCGTTGTGCCGAGGGCTTTGTTGCCAAAAGCCAACAGGACAAGGCCATCGCCATCTATGACTCGCTGCGCAAGCTCAAGCCCGCACCGCACCAGGTGCTGGCAGGCGCCTGGCGCGGCGCGATTCTCGCGCGCCAGAAGGAGGGACTGGCATTGTTGCTAGAACTGTTTAACAATGCCGACCCAGGCTTGGTTGCGGCCGCCGAGCGCATCGCCATTGAGATGAAAGTTGCCGAAGTGTCGAAGGCGTTGGCCGACGAACTGACCAAGGTTCCAGCGGAGCGCCAGATCATGCTGTGCAATGTGTTGGGCAAGCGGGGCGATGCCACGGCGCTGCCGGGCTTGCTAGGGTTGGCCAAGGCCGGGGACAAGGCGGCACGCGTGGCGGCAATCCGGGCGGCCATCGAGATTGGCAATGTGGCGGCCACCGCACCGTTGATCGAGTTGCTCAAGGATCCGGAGGGGGAGGTCGCGCAGGCGGCAGCCGCCGGGATCGCCGGTTTGCCGGGTGCCGGGGTGGACGCGGCGGTGCTCAAAATGTTGGATACGCCCGACCCCGCCTTGCAGGTGAAGGTGCTCGACCTGGTGCGCCAACGGCGGATCGGTGCGGCGGTGCCGCAGATCCAGAAGCTCATGGATAGCAAGAATGAGGCGGTGAAGGCGGAGGCTGTTAGGAGCTATGCGGAGCTTGCCGGCGAGACGGACCTTGCGGGCGTGTTAGACAAGCTGGTCAAGGCAACCGATCCGGCGGCCGTCGCCACGCTGGAAAAGGCGCTCGCGTCGATCTGCGGGGCGGCGCAACAACCCAAGGACTGCGTGGCGCAACTGGCCGCGGCGCTGGCCAAGGCCGGGCCCGAGGCGAAGCAGGCCTTGCTGCGGACGTTGCGTGTGGCCGGCGGACCCGACGCGCTCAAGGCACTGCGCGGCGCGGTGGCCGACCCGAACAAGGACGTGCACACCACGGCCATCCGGGTGATCAGTGATTGGAAGACGGCGGATGCCGCGCCTATTCTGTTAGATATGGCCAAGACAGCCGCCACCCCGGTGGACAAGATCCTGTGCCTGCGCGGCTACCTCGGCATGGCTGCCAGGAAAGACCTCAAGGCGCCGGAACGCTTGGAAATCTGCCGGCAGGCAGCGCCGCTGATCCAACGCGACGACGAGAAATTGCTATTGTTGGCGGCGCTCGGCGGCCTGGCCAATGTCGAGTCGCTCAACCTGATTGTTCCCTATCTGGATGATCCGGCCGTGAAGCGCGAAGCCGTCACGGCGGTCATGACGATTGCCGAAAAGCGCGCGAAGAAGCAGAATGCCGCCATCGCCAAGGCGGCGCTGGAGAAAGTGGTGGCGGTTTCCGCCGACAATCCGGCGGTGCTCAAGCATGCGCAGGAATTGCTCAAGCAGTTGGAGACTGAGAAATGAGTGCGGCACAGGCTGGCTCGCTCGTGCAAGCGGGCCTGCTGCCTTCGTCCATCGAAATCTAGCGAGTCAACGGAAGACCAACCACTGATATGAACACGTCCAATCATCCCTTGTCAGGTGTGCCGCTGAGTCGGCGCCAAGTTCTCAAGCGCGCGCTTGCCGCCAGTGGCGCGTTCGCGGTCCCTAACATCATTCCCGCCTCGGCGCTGGGGCGCGGCGGCGCGGTGGCACCGAGCGAGCGCATCGTGATGGGTGCGATTGGCTTGGGCGGTCGCGGTTCTGGCGACCTGGGCTGGATGTTGGGCGAGTCCGACGTGCAGTTTGTTGCCGTCTGCGATGTGCGCAAGGGCAGTCGCGAAAACGCCCAAAATGCCGTCAATGGCAGATATGGCAACAAGGGTTGCGCGGCCTACGTGGACATGCGCGAGCTATTGGCCAAACACACCGAGATCGACGCGATGCTCATTGCCACCGGCGACCGCTGGCATACCCCGGCGGCGATGCTTGCCATGCAAAACGGCAAGGACGTGTATTGCGAAAAGCCCGGCGCGCTGACCATCGCGCAAGGCCAGGCGCTGGTGGCTGCGACCAAGCGCTACGGCCGCGTTTTCCAGACCGGTGCCCAGCGTGCCAGCGAGGCGAATTTCATTGTGGCGGGCGAGTTGGTTAGGCAGGGGCGGCTGGGCGAAATCCACACCGTCTATGCACACCTCGGTTATCTTCCCGATTGGCCGCGGGTGAATGCGGTGTTGCCGGCCCAACCCGAACCTCCCAAGGAAGAGTTGGATTGGGATCTGTGGTTAGGGCCGAGCCCTTGGCGGCCCTACAATGGTGCCTTTATCCCCCAATGGCCGTCGCCAGGCTGGTACACCCAATATGATTTCGCCGGAGGCATCGCGCAGTGGGGGTCCCACACGATCCTGCAGTGCCAACTCGACCTCGGCCTGGCCGATACGTCGCCGGTGACCTACGAATATCCCAAGGACTTGAAAGGCGCCGGCATGACCGTGCATTTCGCCAACGGCATCAAGCTGGTGGCCAAGTGCGACGGCTGGCACGGCTCGTGCGGTGTTAGATATGAGGGCGCCGATGGCTGGGTCGCGGTGGCCGACGGCTATGAGCAGCCGGAGGTTTCCTCGCCGCTGCTGTTGCGCGAAAGCAAGAAGCTGGTGCAGGATTATCTGGCAAGAACCCAGCGTCCTCTCAATCACGTGCGCGACTTCCTCAATTGTGTTAGGACCCGCCGCGGCACCGTGACCGGCGCCGAAGTGGCCCACCGCACCATGACCACCAACTTGATCATGGACATCTGCCTGGACCTCAAACGCGACCTGAAATGGGATCCGCTCAAAGAGGAATTCGTCGGCGACGCCGAGGCCAACCGCCTGCGCTCCCGCGCCATGCGCCAGCCGTGGCAGGTGTGAGGAAAATGTCTGAACCTCATGCTCTGGATCGCCCCAACGAAAAAAGACGCCGACAACGCTGCACTCGAAAAACGCCTCTGGGATGCCGCCGACCAGTTCCGCGCGAACTCCGGCCTCAAGTCACAGGAATACTCGCCGCCGGTCCTCGGCCTCATCTTCCTGCGCTTTGCCGAAGTCCGCTTCACCGCCCAGCGCGCCAAGTTGGAAAAGGCCAGCGCCTCCGCCCGGCGCGGATCGCGGCTGGATGAACCCCCAGCCTATCACGCCGACGGCATTCTCTACTTGCCAACCGAGGCGCGGTTCGATCACCTGTTGAATCTGCCCGAAGCCAAAGACATCGGCGCGAAGGTCAATGCCGCCATGCGCGACATCGAAAAGCACAACCCGCAACTCGCCGGCGTCCTGCCCAAGACCTACAACCTCTTCACCAGCACCCTCCTCAAGGAACTGCTCAAAAAGGTCTCTGAGATCCCCGCTTCGCTGGACTACGACGCCTTCGGGCGCATCTACGAATACTTTTTGGGCGAGTTCGCCATGAGCGAAGGCCAGGGCGGCGGCGAATTCTACACCCCCAGCAGCATCGTCCGCCTCCTCACCGAAGTGATTGAGCCCTATCACGGGCGCATCCTCGACCCTGCGTGCGGGTCGGGCGGCATGTTCGTTCAGTCCGCCCGCTTCGTGGCGGAACACAAAAAGAACCCAGCCGCGGAACTATCGATCCACGGTGTCGAGAAAACCGATGAAACCGGGCGCCTCTGCCGGCTGAACCTCGCCGTTCACGGGTTGGAGGGCGACATCCGCCACGGCGGCAACGTCAACAGCTACTACGACGATCCGCACGACGCCACGGGGCGCTTTGATTTCGTCCTCGCTAATCCGCCGTTCAACGTCAACGCCGTGGACAAGGAGCGGCTCAAGGATTCCGTCGGACCGGGCCGCCGCTTCCCCTTCGGCCTGCCGCGCACTGACAACGCCAATTACCTTTGGATCCAACTCTTCTACTCCTCGCTGAGCGCCAAGGGCCGCGCCGGATTCGTCATGGCCAACTCCGCCTCCGACGCCCGCTCGTCCGAACAGGACCTCCGCCGCCAGCTCATCGAAAGCCGCGCCGTGGACGTGATGGTCGCCGTTGGCCCGAACCTGTTCTACACCGTCACGCTCCCCTGCACGCTGTGGTTCTTCGACAAGGGAAAAACCAAGTCGTCCCGCAAGGACAGCGTCCTCTTCATCGACGCTCGCCACATCTATCGGCAGGTGGACCGCGCGCACCGCGAATGGACGCCCGCGCAAATTGGCTTCATGGCCAATGTCGTCCGTCTCTACCGCGGCGAAGCCCTCGACTTCACCCTCGGCGGTGACGAAGCGAAGGCCAA
>TBL_comb47_HYPODRAFT_10005546_pt1 | contig 14029 bp, 14 predicted proteins | sample TroBogypolimnion_40_FD_10682 | JGI IMG/M metagenome (IMG submission 10682)
CCTAAAGGATTTAAGACTATATCAACTGGTGTCCCATCTTCCAAAAATGGCATATCCTCTTCACGAACAATTTTAGCTACAATACCCTTATTTCCATGGCGACCTGCCATTTTATCACCTACTTTAAGTTTACGCTTTTTAGCTATATATACTTTGGCCATTTGAACTATTCCAGCTGGTAAGTCATCACCAACAGTTGCTATAAACTTATTTCTAGAATATTTACCTAATATTTCACGATACTTTATACTATAATTATTTAATAATTCTTTTATTAATTTATTAGTATCTTTATCGGAAGTCCATTTATCAGAATTAATATTATGAAAATCAACATTCATTAATATTTTCTGGGAAAACTTAACCTTTTTAGGGATAACTTCTTCTTTCAGATTATTATGAATACCTTGAGAAACTTTCGAACTTAATAAGACTAATAATTTATCAACTAACTTGTTTTTTAAATCAGTAGTTTCTTTATTAAAGTCTTTATCAATAGTCTTCATTACATCTTTATCCTTATTCTTGGATTTTCTGTCTTTTATTACTCTTGAGAAAAGTTTCTTATCAATAACTATTCCTTTCATTGATGGAGGAGCTTTCAAAGATGCGTCTTTTACATCGCCCGCTTTATCTCCAAAAATGGCTCTTAACAGTTTTTCTTCTGGAGTTGGATCAGATTCTCCTTTAGGAGTTATTTTACCAATTAAGATATCTCCTTCATTTACTTCTGCTCCAATACGTATAATCCCATTTTCATCAAGGTCCTTTGTTGCCTCATTACTAACATTTGGAATATCATTTGTCAATTCTTCCAAACCTCGTTTAGTTTCTCTTACTTCTAAAGTAAATTCCTCAATATGTACAGATGTAAAGATATCCTCTTTAACAACTTTTTCAGAAATTACAATAGCATCTTCAAAATTATACCCTTTCCAAGGCATAAATGCAACCATTAAATTTTTACCTAAAGCTAATTCGCCATTTTTTGTTGCATATCCTTCACATAATACTTGACCTTTTTTTACTTTTTCACCTTTTCTAACAATAGGTCGTAAATTAATTGAGGTATTTTGATTTGTTCTCATAAACTTGGTTAGCTTATAATGCTTTAAATCTTCATCAAAACTAACTAATCTCTCTTTCTCATTACGAGCATATCTCATTATAATTTCGTCAGCATCTACATACTCAACAACTCCATCAACTTCTGCATTAATTAATACTCTGGAATCTTTTGCAACATTTGATTCTATACCAGTTCCTACAATAGCAATTTCAGGATTTAATAAAGGGACAGCTTGTCTCATCATGTTAGAACCCATTAAAGCTCTATTTGCATCATCATGCTCTAAGAATGGTATTAAAGAAGCTGCAATAGATGCAATTTGATTTGGAGAAATATCAATTAAATCGACTTTCTCTCTCTCTACTATAGGATAATCTGCAAGATATCTAGCTTTTACTTTTTCAGCTGAAAAGGTTCCATCAGCAGCTAGTTTAGTATTAGCCTGTGCAATAATTTTATTTTCTTCTTCTTCAGCACTTAGATATATATTTTCTTCTTCTAAAGCAACTTTCCCTTCATAGACTCTTTTGTAAGGAGTTTCAATAAAACCTAATTTATTGATTTTGGCATATACACATAGTGAGGAAATTAATCCGATATTAGGACCTTCAGGTGTTTCAATTGTACATAATCTGCCATAATGAGTGTAATGAACATCTCTAACTTCAAAACCAGCTCTTTCTCTTGATAATCCACCTGGTCCAAGAGCTGAGATTCTTCTCTTATGAGTAATTTCAGCTAATGGATTTGTTTGGTCCATAAACTGAGAAAGTGCGTTCGTTCCGAAAAAAGAGTTTATTACAGATGATAGAGTTTTTGCATTAATTAAATCAGTTGGTGTAAAAACTTCATTATCTCTAACATTCATTCTTTCTCGAATAGTTCTAGACATACGTGCAAGTCCGACTCCAAATTGAGCATAAAGCTGTTCACCAACGGTTCTTACTCTTCTATTGCTCAAATGATCAATATCATCAACTTCTGTTTTCGAATTAATTAACTTAATTAAATATTTTATGATATCAATTATATCTTCTTTAGTTAAGACTTTAATATCAATTGGAATACTTAAATTTAGTTTTTTATTAATCCTATATCTACCAACATCTCCTAAATCATACCTTTTATCTGAAAAGAATAATTTTTCGATAATTCCTCTGGCAGTTTCTTCATCAGGTGGTTCGGCATTTCTTAATTGTCGATAAATATATTCTACAGCTTCTTTAGCATTATTTGCTGTGTCTTTTTGTAAAGTATTAAATATTATGGCATAATCATTAGTGTTAACATCTTCTTTATGAATTAAAATTGTTTTAATTCCAGCTTCAACAATCATGTCAATATGCTTATCTTCTAATATTGTTTCTCTATCAATAATTACTTCCGTACGTTCTATAGAGACAACTTCACCAGTATCCTCATCAACAAAATCTTCTATCCAAGCTCTAACTACTCTAGCTGCAAGTCTACTTCCAATAATTTTTTTAAGACCCGCTTTAGAAACTTTAACTTCTTGTGCTAAATTAAATATTTCTAAAATATCTTTATCAGTTTCAAAACCAATTGCTCTTAATAATGTTGTGATAGGAAGTTTCTTTTTTCTATCAATATAAGCATACATTACACTATTTATATCAGTTGTAAATTCCATCCAAGATCCTTTAAAAGGAATAATTCTTGCAGAATACAACTGTGTTCCATTAGCATGCATACTTGTACCAAAGAAAACACCTGGAGATCTATGTAATTGTGATACTACTACTCTTTCAGCGCCATTAACTACAAATGTTCCTTTTGGAGTCATATAAGGAATCATTCCTAAATAAACATCTTGAATAATTGTTTCGAAATCCTCATGCTCCGGATCTGTACAATATAATTTTAATTTTGCTTTTAGAGGAACACTATATGTTAATCCTCTTTCAAGACATTCTTCAATAGAATATCTAGGAGGATCAATAAAATAATCTAAGAACTCTAATACGAAATTATTTCTTGCATCGGTTATTGGAAAATTTTCAGCAAAAACTTTAAATAAACCTTCATTAATTCTATTCTCTGGATTAGTTTCTAATTGAAAAAAATCTTGAAAAGATTTAATCTGAATATCGAGAAAATCTGGATATTCAGTATGAATAGTAGATGCAAAATTGATTTTTTGAATTGATTTTATTTCCAAAATTGAAAAATTTTAAATGTAAAGAAAAATATTATTAATTTATATAAATAGCAAATAATAGGCTACTTGAAATCAAATAGCCTATTATTCGTGAGCAATTAATAGAGTATTAAACCTTCATTTATTTGATCTCAACTTCAGCTCCAGCTTCTTCTAGTTGTTTTTTTAGTGCTTCTGCTTCATCTTTAGAAACAGCTTCTTTTAATGGTTTTGGAGCAGCATCTACTAATTCCTTAGCTTCTTTTAATCCTAAACTAGTTAATTCTTTAACTAACTTTACAACTGCTAATTTTTGTTGTCCTGCTGATTTTAATATAACATCAAATTCAGTTTTTTCCTCAACAACATTACTTGCTGCACCAGAAGTTGGTGCTGCAACAGCCACAGAGGCAACTGCTGGTTCGATACCATATTCATCTTTTAAAATATCAGCTAATTCTTTTACTTCTTTAACTGTTAAATTAACTAATTGTTCTGCAAAAGCTTTTAAATCCGCCATTTTATTTTGTTTTAATTTGTTTTTAATTTAAATTATTAATTTTTTAATAAACATTTTATTCAGGTCTATCTGATAATGTTTCAAGTATACCACTTAATTTTTCCCCACCACTTTTTAAAGCAGAAATCACATTGTTTAAAGGTGATTGAAGTGTTCCTATAATTTCACCAATTAATTCATTCTTTGATTTAACATTTACTAATGTATCAAGCTGATCATCTCCAATGTAGAAACATTCTTCTACAAAAGCACCTTTTAAAATTGGTTTTTGTGAATTACCTCTAAACTCCCTAATTAATTTTGCAGGAATATTATTTACTTCAGCTAACATTAATGAAGTAGGTCCTTTCATAACTGAAAATAATTCAGTGAAATCTCTTCCTGTTTCTGCTAATGCTTTTTTAAGTAAAGTGTTTTTAACTACTATCAACTTTACATCTCTTCTAAAACAAAGTCTTCTTAATTTACTAGTATTAACAGAATCAAGATCTGATATATCTGTTATGTAAACATTACTATATTTAGAAATTTGTTTCGATAGAGATTTTACAAGTTGACCCTTTTCTTCTTTTTTCATAGTTATTTTTCTTTTAAAGAAAATTTATTTTATAAAGTTATAGATTTAGGTTCAACCTTAATACCTGGACTCATAGTACTAGAAACATAAATGCTTTTTACATATGTACCCTTTGCAGCAGCTGGTTTAAGTTTTAGTACCATCAGAATTAATTCCTTGGCATTTTCAACTATTTTCTGATTTTCAAAAGATACTTTAGCAACACCTGAATGTATAATACCAAATTTATCAACCTTAAAATCAATTTTCCCAGCTTTGACTTCATTAACAGCTTTACCTATTTCCATTGTAACAGTACCAGTTTTTGGATTAGGCATTAATCCTCTTGGTCCTAAAATTTTACCTAACGCTCCTACTTTTGGCATGACATTAGGTGTTGTAATAATGACATCGATGTCAGTCCAACCACCTTTAATTTTATCAATATATTCATCAAGCCCGTAGTAATCAGCTCCAGCTGCTTTAGCTTCGTCTTCTTTATCAGGAGTACATAATACTAGAACTCTAATTGTTTTTCCAGTTCCATGTGGTAATGTTACAATACCTCTAACCATCTGATTTGCTTTTCTTGGATCAACACCTAATCTAATATCTACATCTACAGAAGAATCAAATTTAGTATTGGAAATTTCTTTCACAATTTTAATTGCTTCTTCAATAGAATATATTCCTGATTTATCAAATTTGCTTAAAGCTTCTTTCCTTTTCTTTGTTAATTTAACCATTACGCGTTATATTAAATTGTTTGAATTTAATAATGTATAACTACATTATTTACTTATTCTGCAAAAGGATTATCCCCTTTTATCAAAACACCCATACTTCTTGCAGTACCTGCAACAATACTCATAGCAGATTCTAAAGTAAAACAGTTTAAATCAATTAATTTTGATTCAGCTATTTTATTTATCTGTTCCCAAGAAATGGTTGCAATCTTATTTCTATTAGGTTCGCTAGAACCCTTTTTTATACTTGCTGCTTCCATTATTTGAACTGCTACAGGAGGAGTTTTAATTACAAAATCAAAAGATTTATCCTTGTATACAGTAATTATAACCGGAATAATTTTACCCGCACTTTCTTGAGTACGTGCATTAAATTGTTTGCAAAATTCCATAATATTTACACCTTTTGAACCTAAAGCTGGTCCTACAGGTGGTGATGGATTTGCAGCACCTCCTTTAATTTGTAATTTAATAATACCACTAACTTCTTTTGCCATTTTACTTAATTACTTAAAATTTATAAATTTAAGCTATGTTTTTATTTAATTATTCTTTTTCAACTTGCATAAAACTTAATTCTAAAGGTGTCTTTCTACCAAAAATTTTCACCATTACTTTAAGTTTCTTTTTCTCTTCATTAACTTCTTCAATTATTCCACTAAAGCTATTAAATGGTCCATCGATTACTTTAACAGATTCTCCTATTATAAAAGGATCATTTAATTCTTCTCCTTGATCTGATAATTCATCAACTTTCCCTAATATTCTATTAACTTCAGAAACTCTCATTGCTTCAGGTTCTCCATTTGATCCTAGAAATCCTATCACATTTGGTATACTCTTTATAATGTGAGTAATTTCGCCAATTAAAAATGCTTCAATTAATACATAACCTGGAAGATAATTTCTTTCTTTGCTAATTTTCTTTCCTTTTCTTACAGAATATACTTTTTCTGTAGGTATTAAAACTTGAGAAATATAGTCTTGAAGATTGAGGCGGCTAATCTCACTAATCATGTATTCTTTTACTTTTCTTTCTTTTCCACTAATCGCCCTTACAACATACCATTTTTTAACTTGTTCTATCATACCTTTTGTAAAATTGGCAAGAATAATAAAAAATAAAAATAAATTGATTTAAATCTTTTTTTTCAAAACTAACTTCAAAAGACACTTATTATGTCTTAAGGGAAGCAAGATATTTTTGAAATAAAAAAAGTATTAATTAAAAAAACTATAAAAATAACCTAATAGGCCTTTCCATATTAAATCTGGATGTGCCCCAAATAAAATATCCATTCCAAATACAACTAAAGCTATTATTAACGATGCTATTGAAACTACAATAGCACTATTTTGTAATTCACTCCACGTTGGCCATGATACCTTATTCATAAGTTCGTCATAGCTCTCTTTAATATAATCTACTACTTTTGACATTAAATCTAAATATTTGCACGGGTGGAAGGACTTGAACCCTCAGCCAATGGTTTTGGAGACCACTACTCTACCAATTGAGCTACACCCGTAATTAAACTGATAAAGAAATTTAATCTTTATCAGTTAATATAAATTAATCTAAAATTTCTGTTACCTGACCTGCACCAACAGTTCTACCACCTTCACGAATTGCAAAATTTAAATTTAAATTTAATGCAATTTCTGAAATTAATTCTACTGTTACAGTTAAGTTATCGCCTGGCATTACCATTTCTACACCTTCTGGTAAAATAATTTCTCCAGTAACATCTGTAGTTCTAAAATAAAATTGAGGACGATATTTATTGTGAAAAGGAGTATGACGTCCACCTTCTTCTTTCTTTAAAATAACTACAGCAGCTTTAAAACTTTTATGTGGTTTTACTGAACCTGGTTTCCCAATTACCATTCCTCTACGAATAGCTTCTTTGTCGATACCTCTTAATAATAAACCAACATTATCACCAGCTTCGCCTCTATCTAATATTTTTCTGAACATTTCAACACCAGTAACAACTGATTTTAATTTTTCAGCTCCCATACCGATAATATCAACGGGATCACCTGAATTAATTACACCTGTTTCTATTCTACCAGTTGCAACTGTTCCTCTTCCTGTAATTGAAAAAACATCTTCAACAGGCATTAGGAATTCTTTATCGATTGCTCTTGGAGGTAATGGAATATAAGTATCAACAGCTTCCATTAATTCCATTATTTTTTCAACCCATTTTGGTTCTTTGTTTAAACCACCTAAAGCTGAACCTTGAATAACAGGAGTATTATCACCATCAAAACCATAGAAACTTAAAAGTTCCCTGATTTCCATTTCAACAAGCTCTAACAATTCTGGATCATCTACTAAGTCGACTTTATTCATAAAAACAACTAACTTAGGAACTCCAACCTGACGTGCTAGTAAAATATGTTCACGTGTTTGTGGCATAGGTCCGTCAGTAGCAGCAACTACTAAAATAGCTCCATCCATTTGAGCAGCACCAGTTACCATGTTTTTAACATAATCAGCATGTCCTGGACAATCAACATGTGCATAATGACGAGCAGCGGTTGAATATTCAATGTGAGCTGTGTTAATTGTAATCCCTCTCTCTTTTTCTTCTGGAGCATTATCAATTGAATCAAATGATCTGAATTCTGATAATCCAGCATCAGCTAATACTAGAGTAATAGCCGCAGTTAAAGTTGTTTTACCATGGTCAACATGACCAATTGTTCCTACATTTACATGTGGTTTGGAACGATCGAATTTTTCTTTTGCCATATAATTTTNTTATTAGGTGTTTACTATTTATTAATTATTGTTTAAAATATTTTNANTTTAAAGAGCCATTGACGAGAGTTGAACTCGTGACCCCTTCCTTACCAAGGAAGTGCTCTACCTCTGAGCTACAACGGCTTNAAAAAAAGAGCGGAAGACGGGGCTCGAACCCGCCACCTAAAGCTTGGAAGGCTTTCGCTCTACCAAATGAGCTACTTCCGCATTTTGTGGGGAGAGGAGGATTCGAACCTCCGAAGGCTGCGCCAACAGATTTACAGTCTGTCCCATTTGACCGCTCTGGTATCTCCCCAAAATTCAAAAAAAGAGCCGATGGAGGGATTCGAACCCCCGACCAGCTGATTACAAATCAGCTGCTCTGGCCAACTGAGCTACATCGGCAATTATTTTAGGCTAATTTTCAAATTAAAATTCCTTTTTGAAAAGGACTGCAAAAGTATAAATAATTTTTGAATTGACAAATTATTTTATGCTTTTTTTTAATTATATTCCTTTTATTTTTTCTTTTTGTTTTATAAGTTGTGTGCGTAATGCATCAACTACATGATCTACCGATTCTTCAAATGTCTTACTTTGCTTTTTTGCAAATAATTCACTTCCTGAAATTAATAATTTAATTTCAGCAACTTTATTATTATGATCTTCTGCATTATCTAACTTTAAAGTTACTTCGCTATTAATGACACCATTATAATGGCTTGACAATTTATTAACTTTATCTAAAATAAAATCTTCTAAACGTTTATCTGTCTTAAATTTTACAGAATTAATAGTTATTTTCATTGATTCCTCCTTTTTTTGCCTTTGGATGGGCTTGTTTATAAACTTTTTTTAAATTCTCAATTGAATTATGAGTGTATATTTGTGTTGCTAATAAATTAGAGTGTCCTAATAATTCTTTTATTGTATTAATATCAGAACCATTATTAAGCATATGAGTAGCAAATGTATGCCTAAGAATGTGAGGACTCTTTTTATTTATTGTAACTACACTACTAAGATAATAAAAAACTATATTATATACAAATTTTGAATGCATTTTTTTTCCGTTTTCTTTCAAAAAAAGAAAATTATCAATCTTTAAGTCTGTAAATATTTCATTTTTAATTACAATGTATTTAGCAACTATTTTTCTCAAAGAACTATTTATAGGTATTATCCTTTCTTTATTTCCTTTTCCTAAAACTTTAAGAGATAAATTTACTAAATCCAAATCCTTTTCTTTAATATTAATCAATTCTGAAAGTCGTATTCCTGTTAAATAAAACAATTCAATTATCAATTGGTTTCTCTTTTCTGAGAATCCTTTTCCTAATTTCATATTATTAAGCAAATTATTTAATTTACTTTCTTCAATAAAAGAGGGTAAACTCTTAACTGATTTTGGTGAAATTACTTTATTTAAAGGATTAATTTTGACAATTGTATTTTTAAGTAGGAACTTATAATATGATTTTAATGAAGATAATTTCCTTTGAATGCTTATTGGTTTTAGCCCTGCTTCCATTAACTCCACAATCCAAGACCTAATCATAAAATGTGTTATAGCTTCTAAATCTTGGTCACCATAATTACTTTTTATATATAAAAAGAATCGTTCTAAATCATTTTGATATGCTATTAAAGTATTAAAGGAATATCTTTTTTGAAACCTTAAATAGTTAATAAATTCATTAATAAGCATAAAAAAGGAAAATTTGAATTACAATTAAAATTATATCAAATTTTCCTTAAAACTTAATTATTGATTTTCAAAAACTTATTTTTCTTCAGCTTGACGTAACTGCTGAACATAAATAGCTTTTAAACGTTGCTCCCTTAATTTTACAGAAGGCTTAGTGAATTTTTGTCTTTCACGTAATTCCTTAACTGTTCCTGTCTTTTCAAACTTTCTTTTAAGTTTTTTTAATGCGCGATCAACATTTTCGCCTTCTTTAATTGGAACAATGATCATAATTGATACCTCTTTCTTTGTTAATTTATTTAATAAAAATTCTAAAATTGGCTGCAAAATTAATAATAAGTTTTTAAATTCCAATACATTTATTTATAAAAATATAAATAAAATTATTTTGGTGCTTTTTTAATTAGATATATTGCTAGTAATCCAAACAATAAAGTAGGAATCCAAACTGATAAAAAAGCAGGTAAATTTCCAAAAGTTGCAAACACTGTTGAAATTTTCATAAATAATATAAAAGAGAACGTAATAATTAATCCATAAGCTAAATGAATTCCAATCCCACCTCTTACCTTCCTTGAAGAAATTGCTATACCTATTAATGTTAATACAATTGTTGCAAATGGATATGAGATACGTTGGTATTTTTCTACTTCATAGAATTTAATTCTATCAGAACCTCTTAATTGCTCTTGTTTGATGAATTTTCTTAATTGAGCATAATCCATCGTTTCAACATCTTTACTTTTCTTCGAAAAATCAGATGGAGCAATATTAATAGTTGTATCAAGTACATTTCCTTTGATAAATTTCTCATTTATTCCATCAATGGTTCTTATCGTATAATTCCGTATTTGCCATTTATTTTTAATACTATCATATATTATTTGTTCAGATGAAAGTTTAAAGTATAGACCATTTTCATTTATCTTTTCAATTGAGAAATGATACCCTGTATTATTTATGTTATCATAATTTTCTAAATACAAATAAGTTCCCTTCTCAACTTGTAGATGAATATTAGATTCACTACTACTACTTTTATTTAATATATACTCTTTTTCAAATGCAATTCGATGAACATTTACTTTAGGTATAAGAAAATTGGCTAAATAAAAAGTCATTAACCCAATTATTGCTGCTGAGACCATATATGGAAGAAGTAATCTGCGAAAACTTATTCCAGAGTTTAATATTGCTACTATTTCAGTATTAGAAGCCATCTTTGATGTAAAGAAAATAACTGCTATAAAAGTAAATAAGGGGCTAAATAGATTAATGAAATAAGGTATAAAATTGCAATAATAATTAAAGATAATTTTGCTTATAGGTGCATTCTTTGAAATAAAATCATCTACCTTCTCAGATATATCAAAAATAATTACAACAATAATTATTAATGCTATAGCATAGAAAAAAGTTCCTAAGAATTTTTTAATAATATAAAGATCTAGCTTTTTAATCATACAATATATATTATAGTCTAACTGATAATTTCTTTAACATTATATTTTTCCAATCTAAAAAATTGCCTTCTATTATTTGCTCCCTCGCTTTACTTACAAGCCAAAGATAGAAACTAAGATTATGAATGCTTGCAATCATAGGGCCTAGTATTTCCTGAGCTTGAAACAAATGTCTTAAATATGCTTTTGAATATTGACTATCTACAAAGCTACTACCATATTCATCAACATTAGAGAAATCATTTTTCCATTTCTCATTCTTAATATTAATAATACCTTCATTTGTGAATAGCATTCCATTTCTTCCATTCCTTGTTGGCATTACACAATCAAACATATCAATACCCAATGCAATACATTCTAAAATATTAACCGGTGTACCCACTCCCATCAAATAACGTGGTTTTTCTTTTGGAAGTATTGAACAAACCAATTCTGTTAATTCATACATCAATTCAATTGGTTCACCAACAGATAATCCTCCTATTGCATTACCGTCCGCGTTTTTTGATGCAATTTCTTCAGACGATTGTATTCTTAAATCACGATATATACTTCCTTGTACTATTGGAAATAAGGTTTGATTATATCCATACACAGGTTCAGTTTTATCGAAATGGGTTATACATCTATTAAGCCATCTATGTGTTAGTTCCATAGATTTTTTAGCATAATCATATTCACATGGATAAGGTGTACATTCATCAAAAGCCATTATGATATCAGCACCAATTGTTCTTTGAATTTCCATAACCTTTTCAGGAGAGAATGTATGTCGTGATCCATCAATATGAGATTGAAAGACGACACCTTCTTCTTTTAGTTTCCTGGTTCCGGCTAGAGAGTAAACCTGATAACCACCACTGTCTGTTAATATTGGTTTATCCCATCCATTAAATTTATGTAATCCTTTGGCTTGTTTTAAAACTTCTAAACCAGGTCTTAAATATAGATGATAGGTATTACCCAATATTATTTGTGCTTTAATATCTTCTTTTAATTCCTTAAGATGAACAGCTTTTACTGAACCCACAGTTCCAACAGGCATAAATATTGGAGTTTGTATAGTTCCATGATCCGTAAATATCTCCCCGGCTCTTGCGTTTGATTTTTTATCTGTAGCTATTAAATTAAATTTCATTCAACTTTATTAAAAAACTATTTTATTTTATACATATATATTATATGTAAACGTAACATTTTTCTAATTTATAAATTGTTTATAAATTTTTGACAAAGTTAACTCTAATTCGCATATTATCGATAATTTTGTAGCCTCAAATGAATAAAAAATGAATTTCACACTTTTACTAAACGACCCTATAGCATTAATATTGCTGATAACATTCTGTACTGCATTGTTTTTTCAGTTAATATATTATTGGTTTATCTTTGGAAGACTTGCTTTTTATAGACAAAAAAAGTCTATTCACAATGATGAACCTGTGTCTGTGGTTATATGCGCAAAAAACGAATATTATAATCTTAAGAACAATCTCCCAATGATTCTGGAGCAGGATTATCCTAATTTCGAAGTTATTGTAGTGAATGATGCTTCTGACGATGAGACATATTATTTGCTAAAAATAATGTCAGATAAGTATCATCATCTTAAAATTGTTAATATTAAAGAGGATGTCAATTTCTTTAAAGGAAAAAAATTCCCTTTAACTATTGGAATTAAATCTGCTAAGCATGATATTATTTTATTGACTGATGCAGATTGCAAACCCGGGAGTATGCTTTGGGTTAAGAAAATGGCTGAACAATTCAAGACTGAAACAGAAATAGTGCTAGGATATGGCAAATATAAACAAGAAAAAGGATTATTAAATAGGATAATTCGTTTTGACACTTTCTTTATAGGTCTTCAATATCTCAGTTATTCCCTTTGCGGGATGACTTATATGGGTGTAGGGCGTAATCTTTCTTACAGAAAGTCTTTATTTTATTCGAAGAATGGTTTTATTAATCATTATAAGATTAAGTCAGGGGATGATGATTTGTTTATTAACCAAGCTGCAACAAGTAAAAACACTAAAATTTCTATTGATTTTGAATGTCATACTGTTTCGCAGGCTAAAAACACTTTCAGTAATTGGATGACTCAAAAAAGAAGACATTTAACTACAGGAAGATTTTATAAAATCTCTACAAAATTAATGTTAGGATTTTATTCTTTAACTTTATTAGCTTTTTTTGCTACCTTTGTCTCGTTATTAATTTATGATAAGAATAATATCTTTTTATTCTTAGCGTTATTTACATTAAGATTAATAAGTCAGTTAATTATACACAAAAGGATTATGAACAAACTCGATGAAAAGAAATTCTTACTTCTAACACCGGTATTCGAGATCTTCTTTTTAATACTTAACCCTCTGATTGTTTTATTTAATATTTACTCTAAACCGGATAAATGGAAATAAAACCTCAGCTTAGTGAAAAAGGCATGCACGATGCTGAACTCGTTCGTCTTGCATTTAATAATGGTGACCAGAGAGCTTATGCAGAATTACTGAATAACTATCGGGATTCACTTTATTTTATGCTGCTTAAGATGACTAACGATCCTACTGATGCTGATGATTTAACCATAGAAGCATTTGGCAAAGCTTTTAAAAACCTAAGTACGTATACTCCCGAATTTGCTTTTAGTACCTGGCTATTTAGAATAGCTACCAATAATTGTATTGATTTTTTACGTAAGAAAAAGAAATCTACTTATTCTATTAATAAAGGCTTTGGCTTAAATAATGAATCTTTGGAGATGGCTCAGAATCTACCAAGCGACACTATGGATCCTGAAGCTAAGCTTATCGAAAAACAAAAGATTATGCTTATGCGTGCAATTGTCGAGAAATTAAAGCCTCGTTATCGTACTTTAATTGAATTACGTTATTTTGATGAATACTCTTACGAAGAAATTGCCGAATATCTTGAAATTCCAATTGGAACAGTAAAAGCACAATTATTCAGAGCACGCGAATTTCTTTACCAAATCATGAAGAAATCCGAAGGAAATATTTAATCAATCCTTTCTCTCAATTTATCTTT
>TBL_comb47_HYPODRAFT_10005547_pt1 | contig 14028 bp, 13 predicted proteins | sample TroBogypolimnion_40_FD_10682 | JGI IMG/M metagenome (IMG submission 10682)
ATTGAGTCAACCGGTGCCACGAGTTCTACTGCTGCAAGAGCATTCAAGATGCAAACCTGGGCCATCTGATTGGCTTGTTCTGGCGTGACTTCACCATCGACCTTGCCGGCAAAAGGAATTTTGCCATCAATAAGAGGCAACTGCCCAGCGGTAAAAACTAAATTGCCAGTTCGTACTGCTGGCACATAAGCCGCAACAGGTAGTGAGGCAACAGGTAGTGTCAGATTAAGTTCGGCAAGCTTTGCACGGACATCCATTCATGCCACCACTCTTTTTAGATAGGCCACTAAATTATCTCCGCCACCAGGTGCCGGAATTACTTGTACAAGTTCCCATCCATCAGAACCCCATGTATCCAAGATCTGCTTGGTTGCATGTGTAAGTAGTGGAACTGTCGCGTATTCGAACTTTGCCATTAGTTTCCTCCAGTAAGTGCTGCTTTGACCAACCCTGAAACCGTACCGCCATCTGCCTTGCCTGCGATTTTTGGTGAAATAATTTTCATGACAAGACCCATCCCCGAAGGTCCAGATGCACCGGTTTGCGCTATCGCATCCACAATCATCTTCTTGATCTCTTCTTCAGAGAGTTGCACCGGCAAATAAAGGGCAATAACGCCGCCTTCTGCTTTTTCGCGATCTGCTCGATCAGCGCGGCCAGCTTGCGTGTATGCCTCGGTTGCTTCACGTCGCTTCTTTGCTTCGCGAGAAAGCACCGTGATGATTTCTGCATCCGTCAAAGTCCGAGCCTCTTTGCCAGAAACTTCCTCCATCGTGATGGCGGTCAAAACCATACGGATAGTCCCTGACTTGAGCTCGTCGCGAGAACGAATCGCCTCGGTGAGATCGTTTTGGAGTGTCTCTTTAAGTCCCATAGCGGTATCTTCTCACGACTATGAGTTATCGACTACGAGAAGCCACCTTGCCAGTACTCCCGCAAGGCCACAGGCCTATCAAAGTGCTCCATTTTTCAGATCTGCACCTGACGCCAAGCCGCACGGTAGAGATCGCAGATATCAAAAGTTTCATTGACCACAAGCCTGATCTCGTTATAAGTACCGGCGATTTCTTAGCTGATCACGCCGTTGTTCCAATTATTTTGGATGCCCTTGATTCCCTTCTTGATTTACCGGGGTTCTTCGTCTTTGGATCCAATGATTATTACGCGCCACGATTTAAGAATCCATTTTCTTATCTACAAAAAGATCACGGCAAGCGGATTCTTGGACCAGATTTGCCGACCGAAGAATTACGGCAAGGCTTGGAAAAAAGAGGGTGGCATGATCTCAACCACCAACGTGCTTGGGCAAAGGTACTTGATACACACTTTGAATTCCGCGGAACTGACGATGCGCATTTAAATCGCGATAATTATCCATTAGTTGCTGGTCCAGCAACGGATTGCGATGTAGCTGTCGGAGTGACTCATGCGCCATATTTAAGAATCATTGAGGCGATGTCCAATGATCAATTGGATGCGATATTTGCTGGGCATACACATGGTGGCCAAGTCAGACTTCCGTGGCCAGGTGGTTCTAAGGCGCTGACAACCAATTGTGATTTACCTACTTGGCGTGCGCGCGGGGTTAGTAAAGTAAAAGATCAACCTTGGCTCAATGTGTCTGCCGGAATGGGGACATCACCATTTGCACGGATCCGCGTGGCATCACCACCAGAAGTTTCGTTAATTACTCTAGAAAGTAGTTTGTAAATGCACCGAGTCGACTATAACCAGCCTTTGCATATGCTTTTTGAGCAGCATAATTAATATCTCGAACGCCTAGCCCTACTTCATCGATCCCTAAAGAGTGCGCGTACGCAGCAATGCCGGCGCTCAACTTGGTTGCAAGACCTTGGCCACGATCTTCTCTGCGCGTAACTACTGATGCCATGACATGCATACCTGACTGCCACTTCACTAACACCGCAATCGAAGCTAGTTCGCCTTGGGCATTTCTAACTCCACCCCAAAAAATCTCTTCACTACCGCCCGGTCGCACCGATGATTCTGGTGCATGCTCATCCAATATTGCACTTACTTCATGCATATCGGTCAGAATTTCTAGTGGTGCTCCTGTTGCAGCAGTCCTAATCCCCCAGAATTCAAAGCCATATCGCCGTTTTAAATTGAGTACCGCATCCGGCTTCATTCCTTCAACTGCAACCTTGGTCCACCTGGGATCTAAATATGGAGTTGGGCCATACGTGTGCCCATAATAATGTTCGCCTTTAACCGTGAAAGAAAAAGAATTATCGGACTTATAAGCAGATAACAATGTTTCTGGAGCAAAGTAATACCGTGCCGAGTTGAACTCTCCCAATATTTCTGCGGCCCAACCCCATGCCACAACTGCATCATGGGTTTCTTCAAACATGACTGAAGAAATTAGCTTGCGAACTCCGCAGCAACCAACTCTGCAATTTGAGCGGTATTGAGCGCAGCGCCCTTTCGTAGATTGTCACCGCACATAAAAAGATCAAGAGCATGTGAATCATCTGGGCTACGGCGCACACGTCCAACCCATGTTGGATCTGTGTTTACAACGTCGGCCGGAGTTGGCCAAATACCCTTCTCTGGATCATCTAGAAGCTCGATGCCCGCAGAATTCTTGAGAAGTTCCTGCGCGGCTTCACGAGTCACTTCTTTATCAAAGATTGCGTGAACTGAAAGCGAGTGCGTAGTAATGACAGGAACACGGACACAGGTAGCCGCAACTTTGAGATCAGGTATGCCCAAGATCTTTCGTGATTCGAAACGGACCTTTGTCTCTTCGGATGAATATCCGCCTTCCTTAAGCGAACCAGCCCAAGGAATAACATTGAGGGCAAGTGGCGCAGGGAATGCACCAAAGTCAGTAATGACAGAGCGCAAATCTCTTGGCTCTACGCCCAGCTTCTTGCCGGCGACTTGTTCGATCTGATTGTACAAAGTCTCTGGACCTGTGACACCCATTCCAGATACGGCCTGGTAAGAGGAGACAAAAAGTTCTTTTAAGCCATATGCCTTATGAAGCGCGCCCATAGCAACGATCATTGTCATGGTTGTGCAATTGGGATTAGAAATAATTCCCTTTGGACGATCTTTAATTTTCTCTGGATTGATTTCAACCACAACAAGTGGAACCTGATCATCCATACGGAAGAATGTTGAATTATCTACGACAACGGCGCCGCGTGACGCAGCAATTGGTGCCCATTCACCAGCGATCTCATCTGGGGTATCAAACATAGCAATATCGATTCCATCAAATGCCTCTGGCGAAATTGGAACAACGGTCAACTCTTCACCGCGGCACATCAATTTCTTCCCAGCACTTCTAGCTGATGCGATCAGACGAATTTCTCCGTAAACATTCGGACGTTTGCTAAGGATGTCCAACATGACGGTGCCAACAGCACCTGTTGCCCCTACTACTGCGAGTGATGGTTTTTTATTCATCGTCCAGTTCCTCCATATACAACTGCTTCGTCGGTTGAATCTAATTCAAAGGCGGTGTGGGCTGCTTTTACTCCCTTTTCTAGATCTGTATCTCGCAAGATCACAGAGATACGAATCTCTGAAGTCGAAATCATTTCGATATTAAGACCGGCATCAGCAAGGCATGCGAAGAATGTAGCTGTAACACCAGGGTGGGAGCGCATCCCAGCGCCAACCAATGACAATTTACCGATCTGATCGTCATAGAGAAGCGAAGCGAAACCAATTTCGCCTTGAATATTAGTAAGTAGCGAGGTGGCTTCTGGACCATCACTCTTAGGCAAGGTGAAGGAAATATCCGTCAGGCCAGTAGCGGCGGCAGATACGTTCTGCACGATCATGTCGATGTTGATGTCGGCGTCGGCAATGCTTTGGAAGATACGCGCCGCGACACCAGTTCGATCGGGAACGCCGACGATCGTGATCTTAGCTTCGGTCTTATCGTGGGCTATGCCGCTGATAATTGCTTGTTCCATATCTTCTGCTCCTTCGGGATGATCCTTAACAATCCACGTTCCTTCGTTATTCGAAAATGATGATCTAACATGAATCGGTAAATTAAATCGACGGGCGTATTCAACGCAGCGCAGGTGTAAAACTTTTGCACCACTTGCAGCGAGTTCTAACATTTCTTCGTAGGTAACAGTTGTTAATTTGCGAGCGCTGGGAACGACGCGTGGATCGGCAGAATAAACTCCGTCGACATCGGTATAAATTTCGCAGACATCTGCATCTAGCGCCGCGGCCAGTGCAACAGCTGTGGTGTCAGAACCCCCACGACCCAATGTTGTAACATCATTGGTGTCTTGTGATACTCCTTGGAATCCAGCAACAATCGCGATATGTCCACCTGCAAGTGCTTCCAGGATGCGGCCAGGTGAGACATCAATAATACGCGCCTTACCGTGAGTGGAATCGGTGATCACCCCGGCTTGCGAACCGGTGAAAGACATTGCTTCATGGCCAAGATTGCCAATCGCCATCGCAAGTAGCGCCATAGAAATTCGTTCACCGGCGGTAAGCAACATATCGAGTTCACGACCGTTGGGAAGCGGTGATACTTGATTGGCTAAATCGATCAGTTCATCGGTGGTATCGCCCATCGCAGAGACCACGACGACGACCTTATGGCCAGCTTTCTTGGTAGCCACGATGCGGTTGGCGACTCGCTTGAGCCCTTCGGCATCCGCAACGGAAGAGCCGCCGTATTTTTGGACAATTAACCCCATGGCGCAAGCCTCGCATATATTTAGTACTTTTCATCTATCATCTTGCTATATGAGACGCCCATACGTCTTAAATATTGAGATAAATCCTATTCAATCGTTCGGCGACCCTCAAAAGCCCGCCCAAGCGTAACTTCATCGGCATATTCCAAGTCCCCGCCCACAGGCAAACCTGAAGCCAGCCGGCTGACTTTTATCCCCAGTGGCTTGATCTGTCGAATCAAATAAGAGGCAGTAGCTTCACCTTCCAGATTTGGGTCGGTAGCAATAATCAACTCTTGAACATTTGTATCACCGAGGCGAATCATCAATTCTCGGATGCGTAAGTTTTCGGGACCGATGCCATCAATCGGAGAGATCGCCCCACCCAGCACGTGATACTTCCCGCGGAATTCGCGCGTCTTTTCTATCGCCATCACATCTTTGCTCTCTTCAACCACACAGATCGACGTGCCATCACGACGCGGATCGCGGCAAATCCTGCATAAATCTTCCTCCGAAATATTCCCGCACTCCACGCAGAACTTAACCCGCTCTTTAACGGTACGCAGAACATCTACCAGTCTAGAGACGTCAACTCGCTCTGATTGAATAATATGGAAAGCGATTCGTTGCGCAGACTTGGGACCAATGCCTGGCAACCGCCCAAGTTCGTCGATTAAATCTTGAATCGCGCCTTCATACATTATTTTTCAAATTCCTTAATGACTTGCGCGCCAAGTTCTCGAGCCAACAAAGCTGTGCCCGAAAGTTGGTTCGCATCGCCTGGCTCTTCGAAGGTACGTTCCGTCTGTGGTGCGTTGACCGACGGATCAACTAATACTTCGATCTTACGGTTTAGGCCGGTGACATCTTGAAATGCACCAGCAAGAATCTCTTCGCTGCCACTGCGGACAAATGAATCCCTCGCACCAGAATTTACAATGCCGATAGTAATTACCTTGTCATCAACAGCTAGTACTTGTGCGCTGGCAGATAGCAAAGACCAGGTCAATCGACGACGCTTCTTTACATTTTCGATTACGTCCGGCCACAATCTACGCAAAGCAGCAATATCTACTGGTCCGGTTGGTTGATTTTTGGATGGTTCTGGTGGCGCAGCGCGTACGGGTTTCTTGATCTCTGTTGCAATTGGTGCGTCTTGAGCTAGTACCGGTTTCTGGATTGCCGGTGCAGCAACTAATGGCGCACTGACTGGATTAACTTTAAGTTCCAAACTCTCTAGACGTTCTAGCCTTTCTAGACGTGCAACCAGCGCTGAATCATCACCCGATGGCAAGAGGATTCGGCCACATATCAGCTCGAGAATCAACCGCGGAGCAGTGGCTCCGCGCATCTCTGTAAGTCCCAATGACGTTATGTCAGCGGCACGTATCAATGTTCCGGCACCAATCAAATTGGCTTGGGTGCGCATCCGATCCAATTGATCTTCTGGAAAATCACGCAATACGTGAGAAGCGTTCTCCTTGACCGCGCCAATGATGATTAGATCACGCATCCGTTCAAGGAAATCTTGAGTAAAGCGGCGGGGATCCAATCCAGATTCGATGACTTTATCGATCGTATTAAAAAGCGTTGTGCCATCGCGCGCAGCCAATGCATCCATCGCTTCATCCAGCAAAGCGCCATCGGTATATCCCAATAATTGCACTGCAATTTCGTAGGTAACACCATCTTTACCTGCACCAGCAAGAAGTTGGCCCAGCACAGATAAAGCATCCCGCACAGATCCACCGCTCGAGCGGACGACCAATGGAATTACTCCTTTAGCGACTTTGATGCCTTCTAATTCACATAATTTTTCTAGGTGTGCGCCAAGAATTCCCGGTGGCACCAATCGGAATGGATAGTGATGAGTACGTGAACGAATTGTGGAAATTAATTTATCTGGCTCTGTCGTTGCAAAAATAAAGATCACATGGGGTGGCGGTTCTTCAACAACTTTTAGTAACGCATTGGCAGCGCCGGGTCCAAGTTGGTGCGCCTCATCAATAATATAAATCTTGTATCTGGAGCCAACGGGAGAAAAGAATGCTTTATCGCGCAGGTCACGCGCATCGTCAACTAATCCATGGGTTGCTGCATCGAGCTCCATGACATCAATCGAACCTGGACCATTTGCAACTAAATCTTTACACGACTGGCATTCGCCACATGGTTCTGGTGTTGGACCTTTTTCACAATTGAGACTGCGCGCCATGATACGAGCGCTTGATGTTTTGCCACATCCGCGAGGACCACTAAACAAATATGCGTGATGAATTTTTCCTGATGCGAGCGCATTTGAAAGTGGCACGGTCACATGCTCTTGCCCGATGACCTCTGCAAAGGTCGATGGACGATACTTTCTATATAGAGCTAGCGACACCTGTACCCCTAATTCCTGAAGTTAATAGGGACCCTCCGCACACCCGCCAGAGCGCACCTACCCTTGCTGCATTCCTGCCCTGGGGGAGTTCAGTGCGGTAACGCCGCACGGAGGATCTGTGGGTAATCATAGGTACTAAGACCGATAGCCTTCTCCTCTGACCCGGATCCCCGAGTCATGGAGGATTCGCATAGCGGCCGAGTGCGCACGCTTGGAAAGCGTGTAAAGGGCAACCTTTCGAGGGTTCAAATCCCTCATCCTCCGCTCGTTTTACTCGCTACGGCTGAATCACCCATTTGTTTATTCGCTCATTTACCTGGAACTACTGCCTGATGCAGAATCCACAACTCTGGACATCCTCCGCTCACTTTGTTCACGGAGTCAAAATCTAGAGCGACTTCCTGACTACTTCATCACCCGGCTAATCCACCCGGCAAAAAGCAGAGAAACAACCGGGAACGCCATTGCAATTGGCAGATTTGTTAGCTGAGCTAGACCGCCGGTGACGGTTGGCCCGATGAAATATGCGGCCAGACCGATGATTCCAATACGCGCTAAAGCAACAGATGGCGCAATTCCTGGAAGCGCAGCCGCGGCCAGCATCAGCGCCGGCACCATCGGCCCGATTCCAAGACCAGCCAAAATAAATCCAAAGTCAATAATCAATAACGCTGCGAGTGGATGACTATGGGAAAGTGGCACTGCAATTGCGATTCCAGCACCCATTCCAATTCCGCCAATATATCCACCTAATTTAACGGTTCGCACTGGCCCAAGAGCCTGCAGAACTTTGTCACCCGTCATCCGAGAAAAAATCATCGCAAGTGCGAAGCAAGCAAAGGCGCTGGCATTTAGGCCCTTAGAAATACCCATATTTTCTTTTAGAAGAATTGCAGACCAATCGCTGGTCGCGCCTTCTGGCAATAATGCTCCAATTAAGCCAAAACCGATTAGCCACAGGACTAAATAACGCTTTTCAAATAGTGGAATCTTTGACTTTGCATCTTCATCGCCTTTATGAAGATCTTCACTCGGATTCAATAAGTAAGGAGCCGCAGTCATAAAGAAGACGAGTGAAGTAAATCCAACGACAATGAGATTAGATTCCGGTGAAATGTAATGCGAAATTACACCGCCAAAAATAGTGGCAAGAAATGCGCCAGTACTCCATAAACCGTGGAAGGTGGACATGTATCGGTGCTTTAAATGCTTCTCAATTGCGACAGCTTGGGTATTTACGGCGACGTCGATACTGACATATCCGCATCCCATGACAAAGAGTGAGACAAACATGGCGGGTACGTTGTGCGTTGATAACGCCATCAAAATTAACCCAAGTGGCATTAATACGCCCGCAAAATTCACGATCCGCTTAGATCCAAATGCATGAACTGCTCGGCCGCACACCTGGGCGCCAATAATCGCACCGGCGGTAGAACCTAAAAGAATCAGCCCGAACTGACCATTGTTAACCCCAAGGGAACGCTTGATTTCTGGGATACGCGGTACCCATGCCATCGAACAAATTCCGGTGGCAAAGAAAATTGCCCAGACCGAATTACGAGCGCGGATCGCTCTTTCTTGAAGTAATTGCAATTAGATTTCGACGCCGATGTATTTAGTCTCCAAGAATTCATGGATACCAGCGAAACCACCTTCGCGGCCAAGACCTGATTGCTTAACTCCACCAAAAGGTGCGGCTGGATCCGAAACAACACCACGGTTGATTGCGACCATGCCGGTTTCCATCGCCTCTGCAGTACGAATCGCGCGCGCCAAATCGGAAGAGTAGACATAACTTATTAGGCCGTATTCGGTGTCATTGGCCAAAGTAATTGCCTCTGCATCGGTATCAAAAATAACAATGGGTGCAACTGGACCAAAGACTTCGCACCCCAAGATTGGGTTTCCTTTTTCTACGGTCAAGACAGTTGCTGGATAGAAAGCACCTGGACCATCTGGGCTCTTGCCACCGGAGTGCAATTTTCCACCAGCGCTAACTGCGCTATCAACCAACTCTGCAATCTTGTTACGTTCCTTTACTGAAACGCTGGCACCAAGTTGTGCACCAGCATCCATGCCGGGTGCAACTTTAAGGTCGGTCATTGCCTTGGTAAATTTGATTGTAAATTCTTCTGCAACATTACGAGCGACCAAAATACGGTTAGCCGCGGTACATGCTGCACCGCCGTTGCGCATTTTGGCGACCATGGCGCCTTTAACTGCCTCATCGACATTGGCATCATCTAGTACCAAGAATGGTGCATTGCCGCCGAGTTCCATGGATGTGCGGACAACGTTATCTGCAGATTCGCGGATCAAGATTCGACCAACTTCTGTTGACCCAGTAAAAGATAAGTTACGGACTCGTGGATCGTGCAGCATTTTGGAAACTTGTGGTCCGCTCTTCGCGGGTAAAACGAAATTGACTACACCCTTTGGGACTCCAGCACGATGCAAAATGTCTACAACATGCAAGGCGGTGAGTGGTGTCTCACTCGCTGCTTTAAGAATTGTGGTGCAACCAGCTGCGAGCGCAGGACCCAATTTACGAGTCGCCATAGCTGCAGGAAAGTTCCAGGGAGTAATCAAAAGTGAAACACCGATTGGTTGATGAGTCACCAAGATTCGCTTGTCACCACTTGGTGAATGGCGAAAATCTCCGGGTGTGCGAACTGCCTCTTCTGCAAACCACCTAAAAAATTCTGCCGCGTAAAGAACTTCGCCCTTTGCATCAGAGAAGACCTTCCCGTTCTCACGCGAGATCAGTTCTGCAATGTAGTCGGCCTCTGAGATCATGATTTCGAAGGCTTTACGTAAAATTTCAGAACGCAGGCGCGGCGCTGTCTTGGCCCAAGCCGGGAAGGCGCGGTGAGCCGCGTCTATGGCAGCATCACATTGCGCATCGTCAGCAGTTGCCACGTTGGCGATAACTTCGCCGGTACTTGGGTCATAGACCGGGAGAGTGCCCGAGCCCTTTACCCACTGGCCATCAATATAAAGGTCGGTTTTTAGTTCCATGAGGTCAGCATACCTGCGCTCACAGGGATAAAATAGGTGACCTCACTCATACCAATTTCATACTAATTTCAATAGAGGACATCGTGCCAAAAGCCTGGATAGATGACGCGCCACAGCCAAGGGTTCTTCAAGAACATGCGCACCTACGCGACCCGCTCTTGTACAAGATCAAGAAAGCCTTCCTTGGCAAGCCCCTCAACCGCCACTCGCTTTCACATCAACGGCTAAGCAAGCGATTTGCTCTGGGGATCCTCTCCTCTGACTGCATCTCTTCATCGGCCTATGGCAGTGAGCAGATTCTTTTGGCCCTTCTCCCTGCATTTGGATTAGCTGCATTCCATATTTTGATGCCAATGACCGCTGTTGTTCTTGCTGTCTTAATTATCGTAACTTTTTCCTATCGCGAAGTAGTTCAGATCTATACAAAGTCTGGTGGGGCTTACGTCGTTTCGCGCGACAACCTTAATTCCACTCTGGCACAACTTGCTGCGGTTGCATTGATGTTGGACTACATAGTCACTGTAGCCATCCAATCTTCGGCTGGTATCGATGCAATTATCTCTACCTTTACCGGCCTACAACATTACAAAGTGCTAATGACTGTTGCTGTAATCCTTCTTTTGACCTTCGGAAATCTACGCGGTGTTAAAGAAGCTGGAGCTGCATTCGCATTACCAACCTACTTCTTCGCACTTTCACTTGGTGTGGTCTTTGCGATGGGCATCTATCGCACCATCAAAGGAACACTTCCAAAATATGACCCAACAACTTTGCATGGCGCCGTGCCTATTGGCCATGCACAAGGTTTACTAAGTTTTGCTGCAATTTTTATTCTGCTCCGCGCATTTGCAAATGGTGGCTCTTCACTCACCGGTCTAGAGGCCATCTCTGACGGAGTCGCATTGTTCAAGGTTCCAGAAGGCATAAATGCCCGTAAAACACTATTAATCATGAGTGCAATCTTGGGTACCTTGGTTTTTGGTGTCTCTTGGTTTGCACATTCGACGTATGCAACTCCATACGCAACTGGTACCCCAACTGTTATTTCTCAAATTGCTAAAGCCACGCTTGGTAATGGGACCTTTGGATCCGTATTCTTCTATGTGGTTCAAGGCGCCACCATGTTAATCCTCATCACGGGTGCCAATACCGCATACAGCGGTTTCCCTTATTTAGTGAACTTTGTTGCTAACGATGGATTTCTGCCTCGCCAATTAACTAAGCGTGGCCATCGCCTCGCTTTCTCAAACGGAATCCTGGTTTTAGCTACCTTTGCAACGGCGCTGGTATTAGTAACAGGTGGTTCAGTCAATCACCTGGTGGCTTTCTATGCACTCGGCGTATTCACTGGTTTTACCTTGGTCGGCTTTGGAATGGCTAAACGTGCAAAGACAAATAAGGATGCTGGTTGGCGTTATCGCTATGCCATTAACACTTTGTCAGGCGTTGTTTCCTTCACCATCATTATTATTTTCGCAACCGTAAAATTTACCGAAGGTGCATGGGTAATCCTGGTCCTCGCGCCAATACTTGTACTTTTATTACTACGTCTTAATCGGCGCTATCGCCGTGAACAATCCGCGCTACGAGGTGAAGCAGCTTTAGAACGTGCAACGAAAGTTTCCCGTCACGATGTAACCGTTTTAGTGGATAACGTTGACTTAGCGACAGTAGGTGCGGTTCGGTATGCAAGAAGCCTAAATCCGCATACTTTGACCGCGGTCCATTTTGTCGTGGATGACGAACGCGCAAACGTTTTGAAGGAGGCATGGTCTGCAAACCATGCGCTAGGAGATGTGGCCTTGGAGCTCATCGATTGCCCTGATCGAAGATTGCCAAATGCCGCAGTGGACTATGCAATTCGTAAGACGACTGATTCTCAAAACGAACTAACACTATTGCTCCCGCGTCGTTCATATTCTGGAATCTTGGGCAGAGTCCTCCATGACCGCACCGCTGAAGCTATTTCTTCACCAATCTCACAACTGCCACGAGTAGTAGCAACAATTGTCCCTTACGATGTCGAGGGAATTATTTCTGGTGGTGCGATTTATCATCCTCATCAAGAGCGCTCGACAGATCTAGTCACAGAAAGTAGTCAACGTCCGCAGACGCGACGATTAGATGATGCACCTGTTATTGCCGAAGAAACCAGTCACTACGCCGAAGATATCAATCCGATTTCGGCAGTTGTATGGCGCCACCGAGCTCACGTTCGGGGTCACGTGACGTCAATCCGCAATGCCGCTGCAAGTTCGACTCCGCAAGTAGAAATCGAAGTGTGGGACGAGACTGGTGGAATTTCGCTACAGTTTATTGGTCGACGTGAGATTAAAGGATTAGAAGTCGGTTCAACAATTTGCGCAGAAGGAATGGTCGGAGAAGACGAAGGGAATTTAGTGATCCTGAATCCTTCGTACGAATTAATTCTCAAGTAATTTGGCGGTGGCGGTGGGATTTGAACCCACGGTTGAGTTGCCCCAACACACGCTTTCGAGACGTGCTCTTTAGGCCACTCAGACACGCCACCATGGGTGACGATACGCCCTATCTGATGCCTTTAAAAAATTCTGCTAATAACGCAACGCATTCTTCCGCTTTGATACCCGCAATAACTTCAACTTTGTGCGGGCTGCGCGGATCCCTCAAGATATCCCAGACTGAACCAACAGCTCCGGCCTTATCGTCCCATGCTCCAAAGAGAACGGTCTTGATCCGCGACTGAGCAATAGCGCCAGCGCACATCGCACACGGCTCTAAAGTCACAACTAATACGTGGTCATCCAATCGCCAATTTTCTTGAGATTCCGATGCTTCTCGAAGTGCCACGATCTCTGCATGTGCCGTGGGGTCGTTATCAATTTCGCGTAAATTCTTTCCGCGTCCAACAATTTCGCCAGTAGGACTTATGACCAATGCACCAACAGGAACTTCACCAGTGGCCATCGCTTCACGAGCTAGTACTAAAGCTTCAAGCATTAATTCATCGTAATTAAGAGTCAAGGGCGATCATAAATCTGCTCGAACTGTTCACCGAAACCCAAACGACCAGCAAGCGCCGTGATTTGTTCTTCTGGATACAAATCGATGTCGTCACTCATAACTTCGAGTTCCATTGCACTAATTCCAAAATCTGTAAGTAAGTCAATATCTCCACCAGGTTGTGGTTCATCATCTTCTTCCGGGAAAGGCAGATCCAACATGTCGATTAAATCAGCAGCAATTTCGTATTCAGCGGCATACGTAATATCGCTGACCATCATCTGCATGTTTCTACCGACACATCGTGCTATCAGGAAGAATTCTTCATCTATCGCAATCAAGATTAATGAACCGCCATCACCTTGTTGTGCTCGCAATTGATCCATAATTGAGGTCAGATCTCTAGTCTGCGCTAAACGTGAAATGCGCCATACGCCCTCTTCGCGCCAAGCAATTACCCCAAAATCATCTACATGGGAGATCGCCTGGTTCATCATGCGTACATAGTGACACCGAATCAGGCTAGCGACAAGGATGACTTACGACGGTAAAGTGGGTACTGTGAAAATCCATGTGGCAGCGCACCCACTAATCACTCACAAAGTGACCATCCTTCGAGATGAAAAAACTCCCTCGTCCATCTTCCGGGAATTAATTGGAGAAATTGTCACTCTGCTGGCCTACGAAGCAACCCGAGATGTGAAAACTGTTCCCGTTACCGTTAAGACTCCAGTAGCTATGGCGCAAGGCGCAGTAATGGCAAAACCTGATGCAGTCGTAATTCCAATCTTACGTGCCGGACTTGGAATGCTTGAAGGAATGGTTCGTTTAATGCCTTCCGTTCAAGTTGGATTTTTGGGAATGGTCAGAGATGAAAAAACTCTTCAAGCCTCCACCTATGCAAACCGCCTTCCACAAGATCTACACGGACGAGAGTGCTTCATTCTGGATCCA
>TBL_comb47_HYPODRAFT_10005548_pt1 | contig 14027 bp, 7 predicted proteins | sample TroBogypolimnion_40_FD_10682 | JGI IMG/M metagenome (IMG submission 10682)
TTAAGGTGAAGGTTGCTGTGTTGTTACTTTGCAGGTTTGCAGTGTAAGTAATCGTATCGCCAGAAGTTGGTGAGAGGCCAGTCATAACTATATCGTCAGACAAGCTAGTTAGAGCTACACCGCTTGCTACGTTAACAGTCTCTACACCTGTAGTTGCATACAAGCCAACACCAGAGATTGTTACTGCTTCACTAGCTGCAGTGCTACCAACAACGCTGAATGTGCCTGTTGTATTGCCAGCATTCGTTACAGAAACGTTGGCTTTGTTTGAACCCAATGTCAGGATATCGTTACCACCACCGCCAGTAACGGTCACCGCACCAGTGCCACCTAATACAAACTGCTCAGCCTGAGTATTACCAACAATGCTTGTAGCGTTAGTAATTGTCAGAACCGTACCTGCTGCAGTTCCGCCTATGTCATTAACAACATTGGTATTTCCGTAAGCGAACGAAATGCCTGTATTTGACGTTCCAACGTTAGTAACATTGATCGTTTCGTTGGCAATACCAGTAGATACGATAGAGCTGATGTTATTTACTGTAATCGTACTTGCTGAAGTTCCTAAAACAAGCGTGTCGTTACCAGAAGCTGCACTGGTAAATGTTTGGCCAGTTAAGGTTGCGTTGTTAATCGTAATGTCAGTTGCAGCAGACGCTAGGTTTACGTTAGTAAAGCCAGCGTTTGTGAAGTTAGTACCCAAAACCAGGTTGTTTGTACCAGTCGCTAAAGTCAAGATCTCAAAATTAGAAACTTGGCCTAAGGAAGTATCAGTACCACCAGTTGTAGCATTAGTCAATACGATGGTGTCTGCAGTTCCGCCACCACCGTTAATTGAAGCACTTGCAGACAAGAAAGTTATGTCAGTCACTGTCAATGTGTCATTAGCACCACCAAAAGTAATTGTGCTGTGTGAAGAAGTGGATTCAGTAACTTTCAATGCTGATGCGCCGCCAGTCAATGTTACGGCAGTAGTACCTGACAAGATTACCGCATTGCTTGTTCCAGCGCTTGCTGCAACTGAGATGGTTGATACGCCAGCCGCAGTCAAAGTCTCATTCATGCCAGTCAAAATCACTGAGTCATTTGTAGAGCCTGCTGTGACACCAATAGCGCCTGTACCAGCAACAGAAACCGCCAATACTGAGTTACCAGAAATTGCTACAGTTTGATAGTTACTTACTGTCACAGTACCTGAAGCCGTACCAAGCGTCAGATTTGCTTGACCGTATGTTGCATCAGCAAAGGTTTGGCCTGTCAACGCAGCTGAGTTAACGGTGATTGTTGTGGCATCACCTACATTAACTGTAGTAAATCCAGCATGGGTGAAGTTTGTTCCCAAAACTAAGGAGTTAGCAGCGCCAGTTTTGAGCGTCAATATTTCCATATTAGAAATTTGACCCAAAGATGAATCGGTACCAGCAGTATCGTAACCACTCAATACGATAGTGTCTGCAGCACCGCCAGCACCATTAATGGATGCACTTGCTGATAAGAATGTGAAGTCGGTTACGCTCAATGTGTCATTAGCACCACCGAATGTAATTGTGCTGTGTGAAGAAGCGGATTCAGTCAAGCCTGTTACGCCAGAGCCACCAGTAAAGGAAGTCAAACCAGCGCCCACATTTGCATTTAGTGCACCGCTCAAGTTTGCAGCATTTACTGAAGTAGCGGATGTATCTGACAGAGTTAAATTGCCAGCACCAGCAGCTGTAACTTTCCCTGTAGCAGCAGTAATTGAATCATTACCAATTGCAGTGATTGCTAGAGTTTCAAAGGCGGAAGCAATCGTGAGGCTCGCTGTTGAGTTATTTACTGTAAGGTTGAACTGATCCGCAGTTCCAGCAGCCACACCAGCAGCAACAGTAAATGATACTGCTTGACCTACGTCATTGTTGATTGTGTATGAAGCAGTTGCATTCTCAATACCAGCAACTGTTTGTGAGCCAACCAAGTTATTCAATGTAACAGAACCAAAACCGTTTGCACTCGAGTTAGTGATATCAATAGTGGTGTTTGCACTGCTGTTGGTCAACACTAATTGCTGAATGTTAGTAAGGGCAGTAGGAGTAACAGTGCCGCCATTCAAATTCACGTTCAATGTGTTAACACCACTAGCGCTACCGTACAAGCTGTCACCATTAACTAAAGTATTTACAACAGTGGAGCCTACTAAAGCACCAAGTGCGTTAAATGTATTGTTACCAGCTTGACCAATGAAGGTGCCTGGGAGTGATGAAGTGATGTTGATTTGATTTGCGCCAAGAACCATCAGCGCTTGTTCGCTAATAGCAACTGTGGCAGGATCAGAAGTAACGAGGTTAAATGCACTAGCAGCAACTGAAGTGTCATTACTTGCAACTACTGTTGCAAAGTATTCTGCTACAGCCACTTTATTCACTACCAAAGCGTGGTCTGCTGCAGCTACGCTAGAACCACCTAAGTAGCTGGCGTAAACAATATTCCAAGCTACTGTACCAATAGGCTGACCAAGAGCGAGTTGTGCTGTCCAATATGCCAAACCAGGAGCATCAATTGGACGATTCAAAATGTTTGCGTAGATCTGGGTGACCTGCTGAGCAGGTGTCAAACCACCATATGTGTTATTGAATTCAGGCACCAAGGCAAAGCTTTGAGCCAAGTTCTGAGAAGCGGCAGCAGCACCAGCCTGAGTGCTTGTACCTGAAGTAGCAGCTAACTGCTGAGTCCAATATGAGAATCCTGATGCCTCTGGTGCACGGCCAAAGAAGGCGGTGTAGAGCAAGGAAACATCATCTTGAATGTATTGATTAACTGCAGCCATTGAATTCTCCTAAAGGTGGCATTTGGTAAATATGGTTAAACGTACTGCTTATTTCTAAATCTTTTTTATCTCTATAGACAACCTAAAAGATCTCTTCCAGGAAGTCACTCATCTGCGATTATTACATAACCCAAAACGAAGAGCGCTAACTTATTTGCACCATCTGTCGGGCTTATAGTACTCATGTGGCTTTGATACAACGTATTTATCCCCAAAAAAAAGGGTTTCTCGTCAAAAAAACCAAAAACCACCTACATCCCATCTAACCCACAGACGCATCATCCAAAAATCGGCCCAATGAAACCCATCTGCCCTGCAAGCCTGTAAAAAATCAGGGTTTTGCAGGCCTTAAGGCATGCCTGCCTGACTTATTCATTTGGTCTTACTGGTCACATGCCCCATCAACCCAACTCCTGTGTGTACTTTAAGGGTGCTGTTTCACGCTATCTATTGGTGCATTCCCCATTTTTGAGCCCAATAACCCCTTTTCACCTCATTTATGCTCCCTTTTGGTGAATGGATTTCATATTTATTCTATTTTTTAGGATGAATGATAAAAATTTAGCGACACTATTTTCCAAAATCACCCAAGTAAGCTCCTTTGAGTAAGTCGTTTTAAGTACTTTGAAGCCATTTTTGCAGTTTAAGCACGCACTAAGCCTTGCATCATCGCCATTAAACGTCGTGCTAAGACTGGGTAATAGTGCTCTAAGCGCCACTGAGCTGCCCGAACTTCTGTTGCCTTAAAGTGTGCTTGCCCCTCTTGCATGTCCTGCAAAATGCGCTCTAAGCCCTGTGCTATATGGCTGACAGAGGTTCCTGGCAAAACATGGGCTGCGCTAGCCACATCGTCAAAAATCGCTAGCGGGGTTACCACAATGGGCTTGCCAGCCGCTATTCCCTGGCGTACAGCGGCGCTTGAAGACTCTCCGGTGTGTTGATACGGAAAAACAATCAAGTCTGATGCCTGTAAGAGCGCCAAGCTTTGTACATCAGGCAAATAATCCGTATGCAAGTCAATGTACTCACCCAAGCCAAGCTTGGTAATTTTTTCTTGTGCTTCTAATATCAATTGCGCAGAAATGGGCGCAGGGTATTGCGCATTGACCATCCGCAAACGCAAGTGCGAATATTTTGCTAAAAGCAATGCAAACGCATCAATTAGTTCTAACAATCCTTTGTGCGGCAAAAAGAATCCGTACGATGCAATCCATATTTCATCAGTCGATTTTTTAGAAACCATGGTGGGTGATAGATTCATCTGACGCGCATCTAACACCCCCTTGTGGAAATAAAGTGACGTTCTGAACTAATCCGATATTTTTCAAACGATTTAAATCGGCAATCGAGTGAACTAAGACGCGATCGCAACGTGCTAATGCGCCCGCTAACATACTTAATTTTTTATTTTCCAGGTGCACAGGATCGACTGTTGCATGCAAAGTGATGACCACCTTCTTACCCGCATCACACAAGGCCTCTAAGAAATGACTCAATGCCAAAAATTCAAAAAAGCCATAATTAAATTGTAGTACTACCACATCGCAATCGCCCGCTAAAATTTGCTCGAGTAATGACTCTAAATTATCACGCGAATCATCACGCCAACAACGCACTACAGTCGCTTCATCGACTTGAGTCAGTGCATCAGTTTGCGGCGCAAAGATGCGCACACTGGCGCTTAGATGATCTACTAAATGGCGCGAGTAACTAGCAATTCCGCAACGCGTGTTCCAAGTACTTACCCACGCAATTTTTGGGGTAGGTAATGCGGTTGATAAGGACCATGCGCGCGCAGAGGACTCTAGGACTTGCGCCGATTTGCGCCACGTCATTTGAGTTTGCACCCACCTTTTTGCAGCGCTCGTGCGCGCATTGCGCACATCATCGCTGGCCTCATACACTACGCGCATGCAGCGCGCTAAATCACGCACACTGGGGTTGACCCACACCGAATCAAATAACTCAAAATGTGTCTGCGCACTAGCAAATTCATAATCTACCAACCAAGCAGTTTGTTCATTACAAAAATCGACTTGGCCACCCCAGCCAGTAGTAATGACTGGCAAATGAGAGAGCATGGCTTCTGCAAGGGGAAAACCAAAACCTTCGGCGCGACTCGGTGCTACAAGTGCATGACACTGCTCATGCAGCGCTTTTAATTGAGCATCACTAAGCTCATCATTTAAAAGCACTACCTCTGGGTAGTGTGTAAATTGCGCACGTGCATCCGCTAACCACTCGTGCACCAGGTTGTGTGGATTGGGAAATGTTTTGACCACTAAACTCACTGGATCATCGCTCGTAAACGCGTTTCCGTACGCCATAAAAAGGGCATCTAAACCTTTGCGCGGAAACCCAGAAGAGACATGTAAAAAACGAAAGGGTTTAGCCGTAATCTTGAGTGAGTGATCGGGTGCAATCCGCTCCCAATGATCCACCCCAAGACCCATGACGCTAATCGGAATATTGACCCCGTTATCAATCAATACTTTTTTCACAAACTGCGAGCACACACTAATGCCTTGCAAGTAGTCATTAAAGTGATTAACCCACTCACGTGGAAATCCGCTCTCCTCCCAAGCATAGCCATGCACCAGATTTAAGGGGCTATCTAAATCCGCTACCCTGGGTGGATAAGTAAAGCGACTCGTCACTTGGACCGATTGAGATAACTTTGTTTTAGTGCGCTCATGCATTTGCGCAAGATCGGGGTTGTGTTTTAAAAATGTAGGGTTAGGTTCAAAGTCGCCACCCCCTTCAGTGGAATGCAACAGCACTTCATGGCCCAACTCACTGAGTGCGCGTGCCAGCTCGCGGTTGACTAAGGCTAAGCTGTAGCTCGAGTCAAAGGGGCCTTCAAGACGCCATACCAGTTCATTGCCTGCCAGTTCGGGGCGAAAGAAATCACGCACTACGCGATGATTCAGATCAAGCGATCGCGCCAACTGCAAAAGCGTTTGTTCAATCGATTCAAAAGGTGCATTGGGTAAATTTGCAATCGCAGCAACGAGCTCATTAGTTTGTTTTTTAATCGATAGTGATAAATCAGGCCAACTCAGTTCTGCGCAAGGTGCTGGAAGATTTTTTTGCGCCTCAAAGGCAGTGATAGCTGCTTTACCTGAATGGTCCCAAGAAAAAAGAGGTACCCGCTTCTTAGCATTGGCGCGCAGCTGTTCACAAAATACTTCATCCGTTAAGGCATGCGTTATTTTGCTAGCGATAGCCTGGACATCCATAGGATCAAACATCGCCTCATCCCAAGCCATGACCTCCACTAAGCTTGTAGAGTTTGAACAAATCACCGGGCGACCACAGGCCATCGCCTCTAGTGCGGGTAAGCCAAAGCCTTCATGCCATGAAGGAAAGACAAACAGCGCGCACGCGTTATATAACAGCACTAGATCTGTATCGCTCACGTAGCCCGTAAAAACCAAATCGGCTTGATTAAGGCCCACGCCCTTGGCAACCGCTTTAAAACGCCTTTCATGCTGCGGTGGCATCTTGCCCGCCAAGACCAATTGATATTGCGATCGCACGCGCGCAGGTATCTTCGCAAAAGCCTCAATCAAACGCGGCAAATTTTTACGTTCGTCAGCGCCTCCCGTATACATCACAAACGGTTTAGTAATGCCATAACTTGCCTGCAACTGGGCAAGCTGCGCATCACTGACTTTGAGTGGTACAAAATGATCATCGACGGCTGTTGAAACATTGACTACGCGAGCACCATCCCAGGTGAGTGTGTCTAAGGATTCTTGGCGTGCAAATTGCGAAATTGCCAACTTGAGTGAAGCTGCTTTTAAAAATTCTAGCTGCCCCAAATAAAACTGCTTGTAAAGCGCATTGCCATCTAAATATTGCTTCGGGTTTAGTAAGGGAATGAGGTCATACAAGGAAACGCTGACCAAATGAGTGGCCGGTAAGAGTCCAATACTAGCTACTCCATCATCAACATAACCTTCAAACAAACTGGTGATGTGCACAACATCGGCGTGCAGGCTGCGAATAAAATCCTCGCGCACCAAAGCGGCCACAGAACGATGCCATGACCTGTCTGGCAGTTGAGCACTAATACGCGCTGGCGCATTCCAAACTAAAATTTGCTCAGTCCCCACTAGCCCTGCAAACTCTTGCTTGAGTGGCTCAATGGTTTCTGGAAACAGTCCACTTAATACGATCAAAACTTCATGAGGGCCACGATTACGCGCAATCGCTTTAGCAAAGGCCACAGAATATCGGCCAATTCCCCGGTAGCGACTTTGGGTCTGAGCACCCTGCAAGTCAATCACAATCCGCATTAGGCTCGATCCTTCTTGGCACTAAATGCAGATTGCAGTTCTCGATAGAGCTCTTGAGCGCTGGGACTAAGCGCATCCCAGCTAATCGCTAAATCCGGATCGAGGAAGGGCTGATCGCCCAAGGATGGAGCGCCCATTGCACCAGAGCTAATAAGATGCAAAAGACGATGCTGCAGGCCTGGAATGCACTTCAGCAACAGCAACGCGCATCGCTTTAATACCGGTTTTCGCAAAATCCAGACTGATAGTGAAATAGTCGCTTGGCGAAAATAATTTTTCACATCACTACGCAACTCTACATACGTAGCCTTTGCTCTTCGTAGTGGCGCTGTCATGCGCCACGAACTGCTATTTAACAGCGCAATATATTGAGCCGTTAGCGCATCTACTTGCGTCTGGACGCGCAGGACCTGTTGATCCATTTGCGCTTGGTAGTGATGCGATAGTGTCCTTAAGGTCACTCCAAAATCTTGTTTAAACACGGCATCAAATAAGCTCAATTGCGCCTGGCTGGCACCGCCTTTTTGCGCGACTAAGGCGTAATCAGGACTTGACCCTTGCACTATGTCATAAACGGTTAAATGCTCTTTTTGCAAAATCTGAGGGTCTTCTTGTAAGTACACAATTTTGGCGCGGACATAACCTGAATAACGTGATAAAAATGCCATGAGATCGGGCGGTAGAGGGCGCTCATGGGTGGGATCGATATAAAAAGAACTGGCGCCAACACTTAAATTTTCTGGGTTTGGCGTCTCTAAAATGAGCAGCCCTGCAGGCTTGAGCACTCGCAGCGCCTCTGTGATCAGTTTTTGTAAATCTGCAAAAGGTAAATGCTCGGCAATGTGAAAACCAGAGACCAAAGTACACGTCTCATTAGGCATCGTCGCTAATACTGACAGGGCATCAGCTAATTGGACTTCAAGACCGCGTGCTCGACACGCATCTAACATTCCCTCATCTAGGTCACACCCGCTAGCGCGGATGCCCTGCTCCCCGAGTAACTCAAGCCACTCTCCTCGACCGCACCCTAAATCTAACGCCACCGCTTGTGCATCGAGCTTTAAGAGCGCCTGTAAAAAAGGGAGGTAGGCTCGCAAACGAGTCTTAATCAATTCCCGTGAGCCTCGTAACTCACTTTCAAAGGTCGCATAAAACGCATCAATCATGATGTGATCCTCAAGGTTGGCGCCATCCAATTGGTACCGACAAACGTTGGCCGGTCGCTATTGATGACCGTAAACACCAATGCTAGATCGCGCCATTCGTAACTGTGTGCAGTATGCGAATGGGAGGCATGCAGCGCAATAGTCACTGAATAACTACCCTCACCTAAGTTGGCAAGAAAATCAAAGTGATAAGACAAAGATCTGCCTTGAGTAACTGCAACAAGGGCCTTATCTAAGTAGTAAGAATTCGTGCCAAAGACGCACTGGCCGTGGCGATCCTTAATTTGATAACCCACCACAAGCTCGGGCAAATCCTGTAAAGCAGTAATCTCAACCTCTAAAGAAACGGGTTGGCCTACTGTCACGGTCTCAGTGGTACTGCCGCCCTCATCAAGTAAACATACTCTTGTGATCTGCGCCTCTCGAGAGCCAGAAATCGTTTGGATCTTATCGCCTACTTGGTGCTGCTCAATAAGTGAATCTTCTTTTGCTGCAATCAACGCATTGTAGTAATCCAGCACCACTTCTGGCACCCCCTGCATTTGTATTGCACCGCCATGCAACAAAATCGCTCGATCACAAATCGAGAGCACAGATGCCTTGTCATGAGAGACCAACAATAAGGTAGTGCCTTGCGCTCTGAGCTCACGAATACGCTCAAAACTCTTGTGTTGAAAGTAAGCATCCCCTACTGAAAGCGCCTCATCTACAATCAAAATATCTGGACGCTTTGCTGTAGCTACACTAAAGGCTAAGCGCACTTGCATTCCACTGGAATACACGCGCACTGGCTTATCAATGTAGTGACCAATTTCTGCAAATGCTTCAATTTGCGGCATTAACTCATTGATTTCATGCGTTTGCAATCCAAGCAATTGTCCTGCCATGATGATATTTTGACGACCAGTAAAATCGGGATGAAAACCCATCCCCAATTCCAAAAGCGCTGCTACAGATCCATTTAACTGCACCCCTCCTTCAGAAGGGCGCAAAGTTCCCACAATCATCTTTAGTAAGGTGCTTTTCCCCGAGCCGTTCATCCCCACAAGGGCAACGGCTTCGCCTGGCTGAACCTCAAAATTTATTCCGCGCAAAATCCAATTGGTTGAATGGCGCTTGACTGAGCGAGGATCGAGCCACTCCAAAAGGCGAGACCAACGCCCGGGATATTGGCGGTAAGATTTCCCTAATTGATGTACCTGAATTTGTCCCATTACAGTTCATCCACCATTTCTTCAGAGCGACGCAGATACAACCTTAAGGCCAGTACATTTAAGACTAGAGCGCACAACAAGGGATATAAAAGACTGTGCCAGTCAGGCATCTGAGCGTGAACAAAGATCGCTTGATATGCCTTGACAATCGGAGTCATTGGGTTCATTTCAAGATAGCGCTGTACTTGTTCAGAGAGCAGGTTAATGTTGTACAAAATCGGGGTTAGCCAAAACCAAAACTGCAAAAAGATATTAAAAAATTGGCCAATATCTCGAAAAAAAACATTGAGAACACCCAAAATTAATCCTAGCCCTACCGCTAAAGCAATTTGCAATAAGAGTACTGGGAAAAATGCGAGCAGTGGTCCACCAGCTAGATGTCCATCCCATAGTAAAAATAGTAAAAATAGAGAAAAAACAATTGCAAAATTGACCAAGCAGTTACAAAGAGCAATGACTGGCAAACAAATTTTGGGGAAACTGACTTTTTTTAATAGATTGGCATTTTCTAGAAATAGATTTTGATTTCGCATCAATATTTCAGAAAACAAGCCCCAAGGTAATAAGCCCGACATCAAGAAAATACTATAGGCAAATGGCGATTCAATTCCAGGCATCCTCGCTTGCATCACGCGCGAAAAAATCAAGGTGTAAATCAAAATCATGGCCAGTGGATTCAGTACCGTCCACAGTACTCCAAGCAAGGAATTTTGATAGCGCACCTGAAACTCTCGCGCCACCGTGCTAGCAACAAAACCACGATAGCGCCACAAGCTACGCAGTAAATTGATAGGCTTTGCTGCAACGAACCGCCTCATAAAAATAGCCCATACTTTTGAGCAGTTAAATGACTTTGGAGGCTTGGCATGTACGTAAGCGAAACTTTATCGATGAAAAGCCAATTGTAAAGGGCATCCGTAAACTATCTGCCTGATTTTGGATGCTACACATATAGTCCACCACAAATGCGTGCTGGTCAAAAAAACGGATTAATGACACCCGATTTAATCTCATCAACTAGTCAGTTAGACCTCTTGTTTGCCGCCCTCCTGCGTTTAAAGCCCCGCCAGAATATGCTAGAGTCCATGAGATACCCCATTCAAAAAGAGCCAGAGTTAATGTCCTCACTTGCTAATTCCTTCACCCGCCTAAAGAAAAAATTGCAGGGGGCTTCTAATATCCCCCCAATAAGCCAAATGCCGTCATTTACCAGGCCAGTGAGTCAACTCATTGGTGCTAACCAGTTTTTTGAAGATAGCTTTAAGAACTGGGCTTGCAAGGAGCTTGGCTGGCAATTTGGATTTAATCGCAAGCTTTGGGAGTACGCCTTCATCCTTAACGCCCTTAGTGTGCATAAAAAGATGGGGGGCCGCGGTTTAGGGTTTGGCGTTGGACGCGATCCAATTGTCTCTGTCATGCTTCGCCATGGCGCTCAACTTGTTGTCTCTGACCTTAGTGACGAAGATGCCGTAGCAAGAGGCTGGGACACGATGGACTTTAATCAAGAGGCTAACCAGCCCCTTAAGCTACTGAGTGTGGACATGAACCATATTCCCAGTGATTTAAGGAGCTTTGATTTTATTTGGTCCTGTGGGTCTTTAGAGCATATCGGGGGTTTAAACCATGGCCTTCAATTTATTGAAAATGCGATGGCTTGCTTAAAGCCGGGGGGCATTGCTGTTCACACCACTGAATTTAATTTAAGCAGCAATGAGCAGACCTTTGATACTCCAGGTCTTTCACTTTACCGGCAACGCGATATTGAGCAACTTGCACAAAAACTCCGAAAATTAGGCCACAAAATTGAATTAAATCTCACTCGGGGCGATCATCCAATGGACGCGATCATCAGCGATGAAACCTCTCCCTGGGAGCTCAATTTAAAAGTGGCGCTGTGTGGCTATCACGTATGTTCAGTTGGCTTGATTATTGAAAAGGACTTTGATTAATTTCCATGGGCCATAAGGGTTGGCTTTTTTGCAATTAACGTAGCTCACAAATCCTCTATCCAATAAAAAAGTAGGGTATTTGGAGTTCCTAAGACTATAAAGAAAGGTGCTAGGGCCTAAGCTACCCCACATACGCTTGATAGTGGATGCCCTGAGCTATTTGGGTAGCAGCATTGGCTTGGTTCTCGTTAGAGATAGCAAAGTTATTGAGGGTTTGGGCTTGGGTGAGCAGGTTAAAGCCAGTACCAGAAAATTGGTCTTCCCAGTACTTTAATCCTGCAGTATCGGCTGAGCGGTGCAATACATTTACATACAACAGGTTAGTAAATTGGTCTACGGTAGGAGATGAGCCATACAGACCTTTGAACTCATTACCTAAGATGAAGTTCTCTGCTACTTGGGTCACTACATTAGCGCCTTTATCCATTTGGGCTATCCAATAGCCTAGACCTGGGGTATCTGGAGTTCTATTAAAGGCTGCTTGATATAACAGATAGGCATTGCCAGCAGTTTGATTGGCGCCCGTATCTAAAGCCACCATGGTGTCAGTAAATTGCAAACGCGAGATATTGGTGAGCAAGTCGGTGCCATTGGCACCAACTAAATCGACCACCGTATCTTGACTCGCACCAATCACGATCGAAAAATTGCTAGCTGCGCCATTCAAAGCGGCTGTATTAATTCCAGTACTCGCGCCATGAATCTCCAAATTTGCAGCACCTACAGTGTAGGTTGTATTGGGCTGTGAGAGAGACACTAGTGTAGGCGCCACCTCAGTCATATCGATACTGGCCCAATCACCCCAGTAACTCCCATTAAAAGCTCTGACATATACAGTGACATTGCCACCGAGCCCTGCAGCCGTTTTTAAAACAAGATTGCTTAATTGATCAGCGCCTATCACCAGATCATTTTGGCTACTATGCGCTACTTGAGCGCTGCCATTTACCATAAAGACATCACTTGCTGCGCTACCACTGCCCATACTATAAAAGTCGTATTGCGTAATAGGTAATGTGCCGGCACCATTAGCATCAGCGCAAGTAAACAATGAACCCAAGGCAATCTGTGCTCCGCCGCTAATCGTCTGAATGCTGGTTGAAGTGGATGTAATAGTTGGGGTGTCTAATCGATAGATCGTTATTGAGCCAGGCAATGCACCGCCTGTAGAAAATTCTTGGTCCACCGTAAAGTACTGACCAACAATGATATCGGCGCTATAGCCATCTTTTGCTGAGTTTGATCCTGTCACGGCGTTATCAATTATTTGCGCATTAGCCCCTGAGCCAGATACAACAGTAAAAATGTGCGCCCCACCTCCAGACCAGGCAACGGCCACAATATCGCCCGCGGTAATGAAAGACTCAGCACTCGCGATTGAGGGCGCAGCATGATCGCCGCCATAGTAAGCAGCAAACCATGGACCATTGGCAATTGGAGCCATTGATTGCGTAGAGGTTGCAGGCAAGGATGAGCCTGCCAAAACCGCAATATCACTTGCCAATACCCAGCACCCATCTGCATTCCAGACCTGCCCAACAAAACTTCTAGCAGCCTGAACAATCCCTTGAGGCGTTGCTTGGGTCGCAATACTTACCAAGCTACTCGAATTCATAACATCAATAGAGCCGCAGTAGTTCATTTGCGAGGGATTGGCAAGCGCAACGCTTGCTAAATATTGGGCATTATATAAAGCGGCCCGAGTACCAGCTGTGGGATCAAGGTTGTACAGCACCGAATAGTTATTAGTTGTAAAGACCGAAATTTGCGCGTTCTCTAAATTGGTATTTCCACTACCAAATGTGAGATCGTTAAAGTAGCCATAATTGGCGTTGAAATATTTCCCAGTCAACGCTTGATAAGTAAAGACAATAGCTGCCTCTTCAATATTTTCATATTGATTACCTGTCTCTGAACGTATTACCCTGGCATACACTGGAGCCTGGATGCCGTTACCCGTAAAAGCTCCCACTAAAGGGGTATTACCATGGGGATACTCAATGCGATCAGTCATGATCACATCTAAATAGGTAGGATTAAGCGTGCTTGCGCTTACTGAAAATAAATTAGATAAGGCTATACCTGCTTGATTGGATTTGGTAATCAAGGAGCCTAGCAAAAGATCAACTGGATCAGCATTTGGCATTGGGTAACCAAATTTGATCTATTTGAGAAAAGCTCATCATGTCAATCATTTTCCCAAGGATTCTAAGTGAGATGCTCCTAGCCATGATAAAAAATACTGTGCGAACCAGCGGCTGCCTTGCAAACTTAAATGGTGAGAATCTCGATAGAGCATTAAATCGGCTGTCTCAAATTGACATCCGTCTGCTTGATTACAAAACAGCGGGAATGAATCATAGACCCTGAGTTTGGGATACTGGGTTTGCATGGTTCGCAGCATCGCTCTTAAATTCTCTTGTCTTTGCAAAACTTCCTCATAGGAAAGCATACAATTTTTAGCGGGCTCTTGTTCAGAGCTCGCCATCTTATGGCGCAGACAATCCCTAGGAAAAAAGGGGAGCTCTGGGTTATCTAGCACCACAATCACATCTTTACCAGCTTGTTCTAGTATCTTAATAGTATTACTAAGC
>TBL_comb47_HYPODRAFT_10005549_pt1 | contig 14027 bp, 7 predicted proteins | sample TroBogypolimnion_40_FD_10682 | JGI IMG/M metagenome (IMG submission 10682)
CAATGGAAGCTAAAAATGCACGAATCGTCTGTCCTGATAACGTTCTTCCGCTGGTATCAGCTACAGTCGCCGAAAGCATGATCTCGACCCTTTTATCGAGGTCTTTCATGGCTTCTTCGGCTGCAAAAATGGCGGCCTTCGCATTCAACGTATCGAAAATTGTTTCAATTAGTAAGGCATCAACTCCACCTTCGATTAATGCCATTATTTGTTCTTTGTAGGCTGAAACCAAATCCTCAAAACTGACTGCGCGAAAAGCAGGATTATTCACGTCGGGTGACATGGATGCTGTTTTATTGGTTGGTCCGATAGCGCCAGCTACAAAACGTGGTTTATCAGGATTCTTGGCTGTAAATTCATCAGCCGCTAGGCGTGCTAAACGTGCACCTTCCAGATTTATCTCGCGCACATATTCTCCCATGCCGTAATCTTCCATGGAAATACGCTGTGCATTGAAAGTGTTTGTTTCGATGATATCGGCTCCTGCTTCGAGATATCCGGAATGAATGGTGCGAATGATTTCGGGCTGTGTCAGTATCAACAGGTCATTATTCCCCTTGACAAGGCTTTTCCAGTTGGCAAACCGTTCACCCCTGTATTCTTTTTCTGTGAGTTTATGTCGTTGAATCATCGTGCCCATCGCTCCATCCAGTATCAGGATGCGATGTTCGAGTTCTGTTCTTAGTTTCATGTTTTCAGCTTTTAATATGCAAAGATAATGATAATCAATTCATAATTTATAATTTATAATTCATAATTGTATTAGTTGTTTGATTTATAGTTAAATATGAGTATCTGATTCTATTTGAAATTCAATCGTATCATAATAAAAGACGCCGTAGAAAAACTCCACGGCGTCTTTTATTATGAATTATGAAATTATAATTCTGAATTCAATGTCGTTAAGATAAGGATTATGTTTAATATATTGAATAATAGTTTTTTGAAAGTTTTGTAGTGTATAAATTTTTGTTTATCTTTATAGGGTATAAAGGGGGTAACTCCCAATGTCCAACAAAAGAAGACAATCGTGTAATATTAACAAAAAATACAGTATATGAACTTGATGAAGAAGAGTTTACTAGCCGTTCAAAAGACGGCATTAAAGGGGTGTTTACACGTGAGCGAAAACTTCCACTAAAAAACTTAGTTATTCTGATTATGTCATCGTGTAGTTCCATTCAACGGGATTTGGATAGGTTTTTCAAGAGTCTGGACAATAGTGACTTCAACATACGGAAGGTGACAAAGAGTGCATTTACACAGGCTCGCAAAAAGCTAAATCCCTGGGCATTTAAACGCTTAAATGAGGTTGCAGTCAAAACATTTTATGAGAACAACGAAGTTTATACCTGGTATGGCATGCGTGTGATGGCCGTTGATGGTTCTCGTTTAGTATTGCCTAATCATCAGACAGTAAGAGCAGAATTCGGGGTACATAAATTTGGACCTAATGCCGATAGCGAACGTTCATTGGCTCTGTGTTCTGTGTTTTACGATGTATTGAATTTACTGGCGGTAGATTCACAAATAGCACCATACGCATCGAGCGAACGCGATTTATTATACAAGCACTTGGAATATGCCATGGAGGACGACTTGATTCTTTTGGACAGAGGATATCCAAGCAAAGCCTTATTTTTTTTGCTATTAGCCAAAAATCTCCATTTTTGCGTGAGAATGAAAGATGATTGGTGGTTGGAAGTAGACAAGTTCAAGAAAAGTGGGATGAAAGAGCATATTGTATCTTTCAAGTTACCAAAGAAAGATAGGTCTTTGCTCAAAGATTATCCCGGGTGGCTGGACAAAGAAATAAAATGTCGGTTAATAAAAGTAGAACTTCCCAGTGGTGAAAGTGAGATTCTATGCACCTCATTAACAGATATGGAGAAGTATTTGTACGATGATTTTGTTCAATTGAACCATTATCGTTGGAATGAAGAAGAAGCATATAAGTTGCTAAAATGCAGAGTAGAAGTTGAAAATTTCTCAGGAAAGACAGCTATTGCAGTTAAGCAGGACTTTTATGCAAAGATGTATTTGTTGACACTCTGTTCGGCATATGCACATCCAATAGACGAAAAGGTCAGGGAAGAATATAAGGCAGATGAGAACAGGAAACATGATCAAAAAATCAATAGGACAAATGCAATAGCTATGACTAAAGATATTTTGATTGCAATGTTTGTCCGAAAGGATTACAATGTTGCAATCCATGCGTTCGATGATGTGGTCTCGAAAACCAGAGAAATTATTAGACCAGGGAGATCAAACGAAAGAAATCATCGACCGAAAAAGCTTTACTCAATGAATTACAAAAGATTATAGCAAATCACTAACTTAACGACATTGCATTATATATTCAAAACAGGCTTACATTATATAAATGTAAGCCTGTTTTCTTTAGGTTTCAATTTATTTATTCGGGCTAAATTCTGCGCTTGCAATAAGAGTAACTTTGTCCCCTACCATTGATTCTGGAAATTTAGGGCCAATGCCGAAATCCGATCTTTTTAAACTTCCGGTTATAGTGAAACCAGATGTTTCTTTCTTATTCATCGGATTTGTAACTATTCCATTGAAGGTGACATATAACACTTCAGGTTTAGTAACGCCATGCATTGTCAGGTTTCCAAGTAATTTGTAGTTTTTCCCTTTAATTCTTGTGATGGAAGTGCTCTTAAAATTCAATGTTGGATACTGTTGAGCATCAAAAAAATCGGCGCTTTTCAAATGTGTGTCGCGTTGTTCTACGTCGGTATTGATACTTGCAATTTGTGCTGTAACTTCAATTTTTGCATCACTGTGATCAGCTTTTGTGGTTACAACTTTCACATCAAATTGTTTGAAGTTACCTGTAATACGTGAAATTGTCAGGTGAGATATTGTAAATCCTAAGCGAGAATGTGCGGGGTCTATTACCCATGTTTGCGAAAATGCTGTAAAAGCAAATAAAATAAGTACGATTGATAAACTAATTCTTTTCATAATGTTCTCTTTTTTAAAATTGTTTTAATAGTTTGTCAGTGACTTAGATACTGACTTTTATTTGATACAAAGATACAGTGATGCAAATAGCCGTTAATTACACTTTTCGGAAAAAGTGTGGTATTTTTCAGTAGTTTGAATATCCTTGATTAATAGCAAAATGAAAGAAATAGTGAATGCAGGGCTTGTATTAAGTTCATGTTTTAACTCTAATAACTAAATCCCAGTTTAGCCAGTCCTGTCTGCACATCCGTGTTTTGCATAAAAAGATTCCACAGCAACCCGGTACGGTAGTTTTCAATCATATCAATAATAGGTCCTTCATCTATAGCGAGGTACGATGTAGCAAACCAACCCTGGTTCAGGTTGAAGGCATCATTAAACCCATAAGTTCCCCAAATTTTATCACCGAGTGTGTAATAGAAGAAATGCAAAGCCCTCATGCTTTCAACTGGAGTATATGGAAATGACGAAAGTGCTGCGGTAGGTGCAATAACCCCGACATCATTGGTAGGTGAAGATGCTGAGTAACTGCTTTGAATATCACTGGCAGTTAGCCCCCAACAATTAGCTCCGTAACCAAAATTCATTCTTGGATTAGCTACACAATACTGGTAATTTATTCTGGCATGAGCCGTGTTTTGTTGCCAGTAATTGGCATAACTATCCGATAGTTTCCGGGGATCTAAACCAAGGAATGAATAATGGGAAAAGAACATTGGACCGCCATAATCCGGACCTAACGGAAGGGTGATGCCATAAAAAGACTTTCCGTTTTTTATTCCTCCGTTTAATGCCCAACCATTATCATAAACTGCTTTTGTTATGGGATGTGTTGGAGATGATGCTGCCAGCACATACACGATCAATGCCTCGTCCCAACCTGAAATTTGCATATTGATAGCCCATCCGTAGTCGGGTGACCAATGCCAGAACAGCTTTTGTTGTCCGTTTTGTTGGAACCATGTCCATTCCACATTTTCCCACAATGTTTCAATGTTGGCACACATTGCTTTTTCGTCAGTATTTCCGTTTTTAAAATAGGATTGTACGGTAAGCAAACCTTCCAAAAAGAATGAAGTTTCCACCAGGTCGGCACCATCATCCTGCGTTCCGAAGGGGATCACCTTACCGGTCGAACCGTTCATCCAGTGAGGAAATGCGCCATGAAATTTATCTGTAGTGGAAAGGTTTAAAAAGTTTATTATTTTATTCATCCGGCTTAAGCCATCTGCACGGGTTATAAAACCACGTTCAATAGCAACAGGAATGCCCATGATGCCAAATCCTGATCCTCCAAATGTCACTGTTTCTCCAGAATTCAGCCTCTCACGGGCAAGACCAGATACAGGATGTCCGTAACTCCAGAAGTAATCGAATGTCTTTTTCTGAACCAAAGTGAGAAGACTGTCATCTGAAATAGCTGGAAATTTAGGAGTCGGATCAAGGTTAGTCATAAAAGTATATTCGTATGAATCTATAAGTTTTATGCCCATGTTTACTCCGGATACAAGTTCTAATTTATAGGTACTATAATAACTTAATGATTTTCTAATTCTGAATGAAAGCTCTGATTTGCTGGTGTCGGATAAAATCACAAAACTGGTATCCACACCGTTACTAATGTACAATTTAGTAGGATCAATGTTTTTGATATTTATGTTGGATGAAAAGAAAATATGTATAACAACAGAATCCTTACGAACACTGTATACACTGCCCCCTGAGGCTATTGGCGTACCATTAATAGTCGCAGACTTTATATAAGTATTGACTGGCAATATAGGTACTGAAACAGAATTGCAGGAGATTAAAAGGCTTATAAGACAAAAAACAGATAGAATGTGAGTTTTCATCACAAGAGTTGGTTTGATTGAAAAATACAGGGAGAATGTAGTACATCCTCCCTGTAATAAAAGAATAAACTGATTGCTAATTTAATTGAGTTACTTCGGCATCGTACAATGCTTTGACTTCAGTAGCCGTCAAAGCCCTGTCATAAATTCGAAGTTCATCCAAAGTTCCAAGAAACCAACCCATCCAAGTATCCGTTGCACCTGCTTGAATTTTAGGTAACCATCCTCCAAAAACCATTTGATCCGGGTGGTTGAAAACCAGGTTCCCAAAAGGTGGTTGAACACCTGTTGCAGGTTTAGAATTAGAATAACGCATGGATGTTCCGATTGGTAATGTCAAAGGAACCCCGTTTACATAAACACTAAACATTGATGTAATGTTATCATACTGATATACCAGATGAATCCATTTCGAAGCCTGCACAGCAGGGTTAGGAAAATTCACAAACTGATTGCTCCAAACTGCTGTCTGGCTGTGGAAAACAGCTTTCAGGTTCAAAGAGTCAACAGGCACTGCAACAGTTCCCATACGATCTTGTGTCAGTGTAAGATTACCCCAATATAAATCCGAATCATTCTTAATTTGAAGAATCAAGGGTACCGGTGCACTATCATTCGGAACCTGAGGTTCATTCAACCACATGGAAATTGCAAATGCTTGTAAGTTCCTCAACTTACTTGCTGCGGGTAAATTATACAGAAAATAAGCATTTCGTTTACCCTGATAGCCGCTTTTACGACGTGCTGTAACGAATGATACATTTGGACTCGTAATTGGTTTCATTCCCGAAATAGAATCATTTCCATTTCCATTAAAAGGAAAATAGGCTACTAAGTCAGCAGTAGCAATAGTTGAAGGATCCGTTCCCTTAGTAGCCGTTGGGGAATTGTTCGACGAAGAACATGATGTAAATGACATGCCCAAAATTAAGGCGGCTACAGCCAACCCACTGATTAAATTGATTTTTTTCATACTGATCGTTTTTTAGAATTAAACTCTGTTTTGTTAATTGTTGTTTTTAATGATTAGATTGAGATTCTTTTTTATTAATAATTTGGATTCTGTGTTAAGTTTGTATTTAGTTGAATTTGAGCTGTTGGTATAGGGAAAAGATTGTTTTTTGGTGATTGAAATCCTTTATAACCCAAAACAGTAAAAGCTTTTCCTGTCCTGATTAAATCAAAAAACCTGTCTTCTTCCATGGCTAATTCAGCACGCCTTTCATCCCACACATCTTGCAATGCTACAGAATTTAAAAGTGGGAGCTGCACCCTGGCACGCACCTTGTTGACTGCTGAAAGAGCTGTATAGCCACTTGTATTCCCCTTAGCCGATCCTTGAAGTTTTGCCTCGGCAAACATCAACAATACATCCGAATATCGAATGACATGTACATTCTGGTCAAATCCATATCCATTATAACTCCACAAATTATCTGCCGCCGGGGTATATACTTTCCCATTGTAAACAGGATTTGAACATGCCTTAATAATGCTGTCTCCTTCGGGTGTTTTAGTCCCTCTATAAAGGAAAGTGGCTGTTGCACGAATTGAATCATGACGCGTTTTAAAGAAGCTGATCAGTCCATTGCTTGGAGTGCAAAATCCCCATCCCTGCATATTTCCGGGAGAGTTTCCCCTTGGCCCCTGTACATAGGCATAGGTTAGATAAGTGGCGTCTCCCGTTGATTTTCCCAACGTTGAACTTTGAATTTCAAACAATGATTCCTTGCTGTTTTTATTATCTACAGAGAATTCACTTCGATAATCAGCAAGTAATTCAAAATGCCCGGATGCCATAATCCGGTCGGTAAGTGAAGCAACCGAATCCCAGTTTGCAACAGGGTTTTGAAATGCTGCATGATACATATGCACTTTTGCTTTTATGGCCATGGCTGTATATTTTGTTATTCGTCCGGCCCATTGAGCAGAATAGGTAGTCGGTAAAATAACAATAGCTTGTTGCAGGTCATTTTCAATAAACCTGTAAATTGAATCGGTTGTTTCCTGTTTCTTGGAAGCCAGTTCTGTGGCAGTTAATGAACTGCTAATAACCGGTACTCTTCCAAAAAGTCTAACAAGATTAAAATAAGCATAGGCACGTATCGTTTTTGCCTCTCCCGCACATTGGCGCGTATAAAGTTTATCCGATGCATTTAACAAGGCATTTTCAAACAACGGCATCTGATAAATGGCATTATTGGCACCACTTACAATATTGAAATATCCTGTCCATAACTCATTGATAAGTGTGTTGGTTCCATCAAATGTGAAATTATTGATCGTTATCATATCCGGATTATCCTGGGGAGTACTTCCTTTATCGGCATTATCCGAAGTTATTTCAAAGGCTCCGATGTATCCAAACCCATGTGAATCGTCTGATCTCATAGATGCATAGGCGGCACTGATAGGCAGGAATATATTCTCTGACTTTGTATAATCCATTCCTGTTGAAGGAACAGTACCTTCAGGTCGAATGTCCAGAAAACCATTGCAACCTGTGAACAGGAATACACTTAAAATGACTGGTATTATATATTTTTTCATAAGGCTGATATTATTATAGATTCAATTTTAAACCAACACTGTAAACTGCCTGCATAGGATACACATTGGTATCGACACCATTGCTGATTGGTGTTCCGCTGACTTCAGGTGAAAATCCGTTATACGTAAAATAGGTAAAAGGATTTTGTGCCGAAAGATATATTCTCAGACTTCTCATTCCTAATAATTTATTGAATGTGTATCCTACCTGAATATTCTGAATCCGGGCGTAAGAACCATCTTCCACAAAGAAACTGTTCGCCTGTTGAATAAACGAGGTATTATAAGCAGCAGCAGAAGGATAAGTATTGGAATGATTCGTTGTTGTCCATGCATTCTGATAAAAATTCAAATCGTAATTCCCATCAGAGAATACATTTCTGTTCATACGTTTGGCATTCAGTATTTTGTTTCCAACTTCACCTTGTAAGGTTACGCTGACATCCAAATTCTTATAATTCAAACCAAAATCAATGCCGGATGTCAACCATGGAATGGCACTCCCCAAATACACTTTATCAGCAGCTGTGATAACTTTATCGCCGTTTTGATCTTTATATTTAAAATAACCGGCATCTTTTATTATCTGACTCACAGGATCAAGTAATGCAGCCGATTCACTGGCATAAACTCCGACAACCTGATAACCCCAGAATGAACCAATAGGATAACCAACCTGAGTTTCAGTGGAATAATTTCCTCCTATCAAAGCACCCGGTATAGGCGAATTCCGGCCATTCAATGCCAATACTTTATTGGCAATCGTTGTTGCATTAAAACCAATATTATAGGATAAATCTTTTGTTATCTTTTCATTCCATTTCAAATTCAATTCAACACCCTGGTTTTGTACCGACCCGTTATTCGCCAGCAAATCTGCTACGCCTCCTCCAGTAGCAATGGGCGCGGAGAAAACAACGTTATTTGTTATACGGTTGTAATAATCAAGTGATCCTGTTAGTTTTTGAGCTATAATACTAAAATCAAATCCAAGGTCAAATTCATTTACAACTTCCCATTTCAGATAATTTTGAACCACTGTTTGAGCTCCAACTCCCGTCACAAGAGTATTTCCAAATACGGCTGAACTACCGGCACCGGTCGTACCCAGGGTGACAGATGAATTAGCAGGAATATTATCATTCCCAAGCATTCCGTAACTCGCACGAGCTTTTAGATATTGGAAGAAAGTTTGGTTTTTCATGAAATCTTCACCTGTCATAATCCAGCCAAGTCCAAGGGAAGGAAAATAGCCCCATTTATCCTGATATTTAGAACTTCCATCCGCACGAAATGTTAGTGTTGCCAAGTACTTATCACTAAAATTATATGTTCCGCGGGTAAAAAATGAAAGTCCGTTATAAGAATATCCGCCATCATTTGAAAATCTGTTTTGGAAAGAACCTGTGGTTAAATATATAGATTGAGCATCAAAACCCGGAACATTGACTGCTGTTCCCGTTAAAAAAGATTGCTTTTCCAACCTGGTTGATTGCCCCAATAATACTGTAAAACTGTTCTGACCAACCTTATCTGTATAGGTAAGCAGATTATCAATAATTTGTTTCGTCGTCAGTTGAAATGTTTTAGTCAGATTTGATTCAGTAGTACCTTGTGATCCTCCGACATTATATTGTGGGGTATAATTTTGAGATTCATAAAATGAATAATCCAGATTATACGACGATTTGAATTTTAATTTTGGACCTAAAGCAAACTCGGCAAATGTTGAGAAAATTAAATTCGTCCCAACTTCTTTTTGATTATTATAATAGGCTTCTGCAACAGGGTTTCCATATTGATTCCCAAAACCGTACTTTTGTGGTGACCCAAACAATACAGGATAAGCTGCTGTATTGGTATTATCGTATGGCTTATAAACCGGCGGATTCACAAAAGCCTGAAAAAATGCATCCGTGTTTGGAATGTTTTTCGTGTAATTCGAAACGACTGTATTGAACCCCATATTCAGCCAATCGGTCACTTTTTGATCTAACCGCCCACGGAAATTGTATCGTTCATAATCATTTGTAGTATTCATTATCCCATCCTGATAAAAATAGTTTCCACCAAAAGAGTAACTGGTTTTTTCAGATGCTCCGGATATATCAATGGCATGACTATGTGTTAAGCCATTGCGAAGTAATTGTGCATACCAGTCGGTGGAAGTTGGATAGTTGGAAGCAACAAGTGGAACATAGCCGGGAGTAGAGGCATTGGCACTGTTCAACATTTGTACGTATTGGTCCTTACTTGCTAATTTCATGACATTTACAGGAACCGAATAACCCAAATATCCATCGTAACTGACGTTAATATGATCAATCGTTCCTTTCTTGGTGGTGACTAAGATAACTCCGTTGGCAGCACGCACACCATAAATAGCAGCTGCAGAAGCATCTTTCAATACAGTCAGATCTTCAATATCACTACTGCTTAAAAAATCAATATTATCTACAAAAACACCATCAACAACATATAAAGGATTGCCGTAATCTCCGATGGATCCTAATCCACGAATTTTGACATCAGGCCCCTGTCCTGGGACTCCACTGTTGACTATTTGTACGCCTGCCATGTGTCCCTGTAAAGCAGACATGGCATTGGAAGTTGTTTGTTTAGTCAGATCCGAACCTTTTACTGTAGCAATCGGTGCAGTCATGTCTTTCACTTTTTGAGTGCCATAACCCACTACAACCACTTCTTCCAGATTCTCGGTATTCGAAATCAGTTGAATCCGTAACTGGTTGTTGTTGTCTTTTATAACCAACTCCTGGGTCGCATAACCCACGTACGAAATAAGCAATGTCGACCCGGAGGGCATGACAAATGTAAACTTACCATCTAAATCGGTAACGGTTCCATTGCTCGATCCTTTTTGCAAAATGGTTGCCCCGATTAATGGATCACCAGTTTTTTTATCGAGTACTACTCCTGTCACATTTATCTTTTGTGCGTAAAGTGAACCCACCATCATAAGTGCAACCAATAAAAGGTATAAAGGTTTTTTTCTCATAAGATTGTAATTTTGTGGTTAACTTATTTATCTGTTCTAAATCCTAATCTTTCTAATCCCTTGTGAATTTCGGGATTGCTCATAAATAATTTCCAGAGCAACCCGCTTCTGTAATTTTCAATCATAACGGCTATTGGTCCCTGATCAATCGCCAGGTAACTGTGAACAACCTGTTGTCCATTTACTAATCCGGCGTTATAGGCATCGTAAAACCCATATTTCCCAAGTAAAAAATTCCCTTTATCTAAATAAAAATGCTTCAAAGCTGCCATTGATTCTTTAGGTGTATAAACTATTGAGGATAAAGCAGCGGTTGGTGAAATGGTCCCATTTTCATCATTTGTTCCCAAATCATGCGAACTGTAACCGTTTATAGGATCATCAGAAGAAGTAAATCCCCAGCAATTTGAGCCATAACCAACTTGCTTTTTTGGGTTTTCTTTCGCATAAGCAACCTGAATCAATGCATGTGCCCGATTTCGGTTGAAATAATTCGTGAATTTATCTGTCAATCCATTCGGATTCAATCCTAAAAATGAATAATGGGTAAAAAACAACGGACCGCCGTACGCCATTCCCAAATCAAGCTTGATCCCATAGTAGCTTTTCCCATTCAAATAATAACTTGATTTGATATAACAATTCTCATATACTGACCGTTCAATTGGGTAAGTCGGAGAAGAAGCTGCCAACACATAAGTTATCATAGTTTCATCAAAACCCGTGATACGATGATTCAGTTTAAAACCGTAATTTTTCGACCAATGCCAGTATAATCCATCCTTACCCTGTGTATACCAACTCCATTCAACGGTTTCCCATAATTGTGTAATTCTGTTGGCAAGGTTTTGTTCGTTGGTATTTCCATATCTGAAATACTCCCTTGCTGTTAATAAACCTTCCGTCATAAAAGCTGTTTCCACTAAATCACCTCCATCATCAAACTCGCTGAAACTGAAAACTTTTCCGGTTGCGGCATTATACCAATGAGCCCACGCACCATGAAACCTGTCTGCTTTTTCAAGAAAACCAACTATTTTATCAATGCATTTAAACGCTTCTTTCCTGCTGAAATAATTTCTTTCTGCACCGGCAATAATTGCCATGATACCAAATCCAGTTCCGCCGGTAGTAACAATATCACCATTTACATCATTGCTACGTTCACGAGCCATTCCTGTTACAGGATCGGCAAAATCGTAAAAATAACGAGTTGTATAACGCTGGGTCATATCCAGCAAATCATTGTCTGTTGACGGACTGACAGGAACTGTTATTTCAAATTTCGTGGCATTCTTACTATCTACAGCCAACCCTTTAGGCATAATCCTGTAACTCAATGTTTGTTCTTTTTGTATGGGTTTTTCGAAGAAATCCAGATAATTATCCTTGTTTGATTCAGCTATTTTGCTAAAATTACTGTTACCATCATCCGAACGATAAATTTCATATATGTATCCGTTCCGGTTTTCCCATGTCAATTCAGTATGTGCAGGATAACCAACTCCCTTTATTTTGTTAGGCACCACATAACTCAACTTTTCGGCCATGCAATTGCCAAAAAACAAAATTAAAAGGCTTAACAGGATTGTTCTTTTATTCATACCTTATTTTTAACAAATCTCTAATTCATAATCCACATCTTTCACCCAATCACCCAATTAACCAATTAACTAATCAACTAATCAACTAATCAACTGCTTCACTTTAATCTGAAACTGGTTTCTTTCACATCCTTCGAATTTCCCCCAATAAACAATTTATAATACCCCGGTTCAGTTCCATAAGTCATATCGATTCGATGAAATGCCAGCATATCGGACGTAATGATAAAAGTTACGTTTTTACTTTCTCCTGCTTTCAGTGAAATTTTATTGAAGCCTTTCAACTCCTTAACAGGACGTGTCACACTTCCTACCAAATCCCTGACATAACATTGCACTACCTCCTCCCCTTTAACATTTCCGGTATTGGTTACATGAACAGTGGCTTTCAATTCCCCTTTTTCATCCATTTCGGTTGTTGAAAGTTTTATATCCGAATAGGCAAAAGTGGTATAACTAAGTCCAAATCCAAACGGATAAAGCGGATCATTAGGACAGTCAATATACCTGGATTTATATTTTGGATCTTTCAGATAAAGCGGGCGTCCTGTATTCTTTTCATAATAATAGATAGGAATCTGACCCAGGTTACGAGGAAATGTCATGGTTATTTTTCCCGATGGATTATATTCACCATAAAGTACCTGAGTTATCGCTTTTCCACCCATGGTTCCGGGGAACCATGCATCCAGTATCGAACTGGCAAGTGTGCTTTCTTTCGATAAATCCAGCGGTCGGCCGTTCATCAATACCATTACAACCGGTTTATTCAATGCTTTAAGTTTTTCAAGCAGTTCGGTCTGTACCCCCGGTATATTGATACTGGTTCGGCTGGTTGCTTCACCACTCATATCGCAGTTTTCGCCAATTACTAGGACTATTTTATCTGCGTGACGGGCAGCAGCTATGGCAGCAGGAAATTCTCTCCGGTCATCGCCTGTTGTCTTACAACCTTCGGAATAAACAACATTGGCTTCACCATTGTACGCTTTTAATTCATCCAATGTTGATTTCATAAAGTTCCAGTCACCGGCAGCTTTCCATGAACCAAGCAAATCACGTGTGGAGGCTGCCAGTTGACCGATAACAACGATCTTCTCGCCTTTTTTTAAAGGCAATGTGTTGTTATCATTTTTCAATAATACCATGGATTTCTTGGCAACATCCAAAGCTGCTTCCAAATGGGCAGGAGCATATAATTCCCGTTTCTCACGAGCCTCATTGCAGTACAGATATGGGTTTTTAAACAGACCCAACATAAATTTGACCCTTAAAATACGCTTCACTGCATCATTGATCCATTTTTCGGAAACCAATCCTTCTATGACTTGTTTTTTAAGGTATTTAAAATACACTTCACCCTGCATATCCATGTCAACTCCGGCCTTTATTGACAGTAATCCGGCATCAGCTTCTGTGGCAGCCACTCCGTGGTTTACCATTTCATTAATTGAAGTATAGTCGGTGACTACAATTCCTTTGAATCCAAGTTTTGTTCTTAATATATCGGTAAGTAAATATTTACTTCCTGAGGCAGGAACACCAAAAAGTTCGTTGAATGATGACATGACACTCATGGCCCCGGCATCGATGGCTGCTTTGTATGGAGGAAGATAGGTATCAAGAAAAACACGTTCGGACATATCCACGGTGTTGTAATCGCGTCCGGCCAGAGGTGCGCCGTAAGCAGCAAAATGTTTTACACAAGCCAGAATAGTAAGTGTATCGCCAAGGTCATCTCCCTGGAATCCGTGGACACGTGCCGCTGCAATCTTTGAACCCAAATAGGGATCTTCTCCTGCTCCTTCGGATACACGACCCCATCGGGGTTCTACCGAAATGTCCACCATAGGGGCAAACGTCCAGTTAATTCCGGACGCAGCTGCCTCTGTGGCTGAAACTCTTGCAGACTTTTCAATAGCTGCCATATCCCACGAAGCGGATTCTCCCAACGATATGGGGAAAATCGTTTTATGCCCGTGTATCACATCATAACCAAACAACAACGGTATA
>TBL_comb47_HYPODRAFT_10005552_pt1 | contig 14023 bp, 8 predicted proteins | sample TroBogypolimnion_40_FD_10682 | JGI IMG/M metagenome (IMG submission 10682)
ACTAGTCAGTATCCAGCTATTCTTCCTGTAAAGAACACCCTTTTACCCATCCAGGATAAAAATGCAGCTGCATTTGTGCAGGATGAATGGAAAATCTCTGACCAGTTGACCAGCCTTCTCTCACTTCGCTATGACTGGAGCGGAATCGATGCAAATACGGTTACATACACTAACTATGCCAGCCCTGCTGTTTCTGGTTTTGGTCCTACCGCAAAGGTTACCTATCCAGCAAAAACAGATCCTATAGCTAATCAGTCAGTGGATGCCATAAGTCCTCGTATTGCGTTGAATTACAAATCTTCAGACGATATGTCATATCGTGCATCATGGGGCAGAAGCTTCCGTGCACCGACTCTTGCCGAACGATTTGTTCGTGATGCCGGATTTTTAATGGGTATTCCAAATCCGAATCTCGACAAAGAAACAATGACGGCTTATGAAATCGGTACATTTAAAAAGTTCAGCGATAATGTTTCATTTGATATCGCAGGCTTTTTGAACGATTATGACAATTTGATTGAGTCAGTTTCTTTGACAAATTCAGCACGCACTCAGTATTTTACATACCAGAACATTACCAAGGCAAGAATCTGGGGTATCGAAAGCAGCCTGAACGTAAAACCAAGCAACGACTGGATTCTGAACATGACATACACCTATATGAATGCCAAAAACAGAAGCTATGTCAAGGGTGCTAATCCAACACGTGATCTGAATCCAGACCCAACATGGCTGCCTATGCGCCCTGAGCATACAGCATCAGCTAATGTAACATGGAAACCGATCAATAAACTCTCTCTGAACCTGACCGGAAGGTATGTCAGCCAATACCAAGCTGTTAACTTCTATACAAATTCTTCCGCGACAAACTACCCTGGCGGTTTTATAGTGATTAATGCCGGGGCAAAGTATCAGATTGATAAAAATATCAGTACCAGTTTGCTGTGCAGGAACATCGGGAACATTCAGTATGAAGAAGCCGAATGGTTCTTAGCCCCAGGACGTGCCTATGTTGCCGGGGTGGATTTCACCTTCTGATGTAATCCATAAGCAATAAGCCGTGAGTACCTGAGCCAGCCCTTTTTACTGAGGGGCTGGCTCTTTTTTTAATCGTTAGTTTACATCACAGGATTTTATTACATTTTGCAATCCTGTTAAAACCACATCAAACGCACATCTTTTGTAATTCTATGCACGATAAAATCAGAATTGCCGCTATTGTCGGGATGGAGCAATGCAACCAGCGGGTATGGCGCGAGGTAACCTCCAAGGTAGCAGCACACATCGAATTGACCCAATGGACCGATCAGGATCTTGAGCATCAGAACCCTGAAGCCGCTGAAGCAATCCGTCATGCCGATTGTATTTTTACCACCCTTATACAGTTCAAGGTACAGGCAGACTGGCTCCATGAGCAGGTCGAACAGTCGAAGGCAAAAGTGATTTTTGCCTATGAGTCAATGCCTGAAGTGATGCAGTTGACAAAAATTGGCAATTATGTGGTGTCGGGAGATGGAAGCGGCATGCCCGATATCGTCAAAAAAGTTGCGAAAATGCTGGTAAAGGGACGCGATGAGGACGCGCTATATGGTTACATGAAGCTGCTGAAAATCATGCGCACCATGCTACCGCTGATCCCTAAAAAGGCAAAAGATTTCAAGAACTGGATGCAGGTCTACACCTACTGGATGAACCCGACCACAGACAACCTGGCATCGATGTTCAATTATATTGTAGCAGAGTACTTCGAGGTAAACGTAAAGGCTGAGAAGGTACAGGAAGTGCCAACCATGGGCTTTTATCACCCAGATGCCCCGGAGTATCAGAAAGATCTGCACCACTATGAAAAATGGCTGCACAAACGAGACAGGAACTCAACAAAAAAACGCAATATCGGCATGCTCTTCTTCCGAAAGCATCTGCTCCAGGAAAAAGAGTATATCGATAATACCATCCGTGCCATAGAGGCCAAAGGCCTTAATCCTTTGCCAGTCTTCGTTATGGGCGTTGAGGGACACGTAGCCGCCAGAGAGTGGTTTACGCATAACAATATCGACATGCTGATCAACATGATGGGCTTCGGCTTTGTGGGAGGCCCGGCGGGCGCAACCACCACCGGGCGCGTCGTCAGCCGCACGCGAAGAGATACTCGGAAAGATCAACGCCCCGTACGTTGTATCGCAACCACTCTTTATACAGGATTTCACCTCGTGGAAGTCGCAGGGAGTTATCCCGCTGCAGTCGGCCATGACCTATTCGCTGCCAGAGATGGACGGCGCAGTATGCCCTGTTGTACTTGGTGCCATCAAGGATGGACGACTGCAAACGGTGCCTGATCGTCTGGAACGACTTGCTGGAATTGCCAAAAAGTTTTCAGAGCTTCGACAGGTAGCCAACAGTGAGAAAAAAGTTGCTCTCGTCGTCTATGACTATCCTCCTGGCATGGGTAAAAAAGCCAGTGCCGCTCTGCTCGACGTTCCAAAAAGCATCTACAACATTCTCGTATCGCTTCGTGCCGAAGGGTACAATATTGGTGAGCTGCCTGAGTCACCGGAAGCGCTGCTCGCCATGCTTGACAAAGCCACTGATTACGAAATTCAGGCACACGAACAGCAGTGCTTTTCAATTGACCGGGAACAGTTCAACAGCATCACCAGCGTCAGGGAACGCGAACGCATTGAAGGACGCTGGGGCGGTTTCCCTGGAGACATTGCACCGATTAAACCCGACAGACTTTTCATTGGCGGTATAACGCTCGGCAATATCTTTATCGGCGTTCAGCCTCGTCTTGGCATCCAGGGTGATCCAATGCGTCTGCTCTTCGACAAGGAGAACACACCTCATCATCAGTATATAGCCTTTTACCGCTGGATCAGTCGCGTCTTTGGAGCCAACGCTCTTGTCCACGTTGGTATGCACGGTACTGTGGAGTGGATGCCTGGCCTTCAGCTCGGCGTAACCGGCGACTGCTGGTCGGATGCACTGCTTGGCGAGGTTCCGCATTTTTATATCTATCCAATCAATAACCCGAGCGAGGCAAATATTGCAAAACGCCGTGGTTATGCTACAATGATCTCGCATAACATCCCTCCGCTGGCAAGGGCCGGACTTTACAAAGAACTGCCGGCATTCAAGGAGATGCTGAATGATTACCGCGAGCGCGGTCTTGAGAAAATCGTTGACGTTGAAACGGAAGAGGTCATTATCACCAAGGCGCAGCAACTTAATCTGACAGATGACTGCCCGCGTGTCCAGGGTGAGAACTTCCAGGACTATATCAGCCGCCTCTATACCTATATGATGGAGCTTGAGGGCCGCTTAATTTCAAACTCGCTGCATGTATTCGGCGAAACCCCGAAGCTTGAAACGCAGGTGACTACCATTACAGAGTACCTGAAAGTACGCGGGAATGAAAAGTCACTGCCATCGATCATCATGCAGGCAATTGGTGAGGACATTACCTATGGTGATTATGCTTCGCTGGCCACCCGTGCACGCAAGGGTGAACAACTTGCCCTAAAATCACGTGAGACCGTTGACGAGCATACCAGAGAGTTTATTGAGAAGAGTATTTTTGGACAGACCAACCCGACAACCATCTTCAACAAACTGACCGGCGGAGCAAAAGTATCACAGGAAATGGTTGAGGCTGTCAACACAGCACTGCAGGATGGGCTTGCCCTGAAACGTGCACTTGAGGACAACCGCAATGAAATGAAGGGCTTCCTCCGTGCCTTGTGCGGTGAGTACATTCCATCAGGTTCCGGCGGCGACCTTGTGCGTGACGGTGCAGGCATACTGCCGACCGGTCGTAACATACACGCCATTGATCCATGGCGTATTCCTTCTGAACTTGCCTTCAAGCGCGGCAAGCAGATTGCTGAATCCATTCTGCAACGCCACACTGAAGAGAACGAAGGCCAGTACCCTGAAACAATTGCCCAGGTGCTCTGGGGTCTCGATACCATCAAGAGCAAAGGTGAAGCTGTTGCGGTAATCATCCACCTCATGGGCGCTGAACCGGCATACGACGCACAGGGCAAGATCAGCCACTACCGCCTCGTTCCGCTTGAAAAACTTGGTCGTCCGAGAATTGATGTACTGATCCAGATCAGCTCCATCTTCCGCGACACCTTTGGCGTGCTTGTCGATCATCTTGATAAACTGGTCAAGAATGCAGCAAAAGCAATCGAGCCGCATGAGATGAACCATATCAAAAAACATGTTGACGCCGCACTAAAAGAGGGCAAGGATTTTGAGAGTGCTACATCGCGCCTCTTTACTCAGGCGCCAGGAGCCTACGGTTCGCAGGTTGAGGAGCTGGTAGAGGATTCCGCCTGGGAATCCGAGGAAGATCTTGACAACATGTTCATCAAACGTACCGGTTTTGCCTATGGAGGTAACCGATACGGCGACCAGCAGACTGACATCCTGAAAGGGTTGCTCAGCACCGTTGATCGCGTTGTGCAGCAGGTAGACTCAGCTGAATTCGGCATTACTGATATCGACCGCTACTTCTCTTCCTCGGGGGCGCTGCAGCTTTCAGCCCGTCGCCGCAACCCGAAAGGTGACAATGTTAAACTTAACTATGTTGAGACCTTTACCGCCGATGTTAAAATCGATGACGCCGACAAAGCTTTGAAGGTAGAGTTCCGCAGCAAGCTGCTCAACCCGAAATGGTTTGAGACTATGCTTGATCAGGGCCACAGTGGTGCAGCCGAAATCAGTAATCGCTTTACCTATATGCTTGGGTGGGATGCGGTCACCAAGGGCGTTGACGACTGGGTATACAAAGAAGCAGCTGAAACCTACGCCATGGATCCAAAAATGCGGGAACGCCTCATGAAGGTAAATCCAAAAGCTTTCAAAAATATCGTAGGCCGTATGCTCGAAGCCAGCGGACGTGGCATGTGGAGCGCAGATCCAGACATGATAGAAAAACTGCAGGAAATTTATTCCGACCTCGAAGACCGCCTGGAAGGTATTGAGATTTAACAAGTTGCGATACCATCTGTTACAATAACAAAGCACGGCTCACACCGTGCTTTGTTATTTCAAAGAAATGTCAGTTAATCCGACCAATTGATGTAAAAGAAATTCTGTTCCTGACCGCAATGCCATCGTGAGCGAAGTATTGTCATCATGAGCGAAGCGAACGATCTATTCAGAACAGCATCACAATAGCAACACAGGTTTCTTTTTTGCCTAACCGTTTGGTATATTTTTAAAAATATATACTTATGGACATAGGAAAGGGAAACATTCTACGCAGCATCTGCCGTTCTCTTGAGGTACTGCTGTTTTTTATGATTTCAGTTGTTGGATTTAACGTTCTTGTCAAAACCACATCGTCCAACTCCAAATCAAAAACAAATTCACTTTACGGGGAAACGCTTCCTTGCAAGCGATCCCTATCTGAAATTTCTCACACCCTGCACTACAAGATTGAAATTCTGGACTGCTTTTTCAACTTGCAACACCGACAACCCACCTCGTCATTTACCAGATATTCTGAGGTTTCAGCTTTCCCCGACATTCTGCATCACCATCATTTCTCCATGCCGCATAGCGGTATCAACCAGACAATAAACTACCTTTCCATATCTTCTCTTCAGCACAAGCCACTCAACCTCCTTCAGCAAAATCCCGTCTTGTTGATTTGATACCTCTCTTCCCTTTTAAGGTTTTCCCTACAGCCTCAGGCTGACATATTAAAATTGAGGGATCGCCATACCGAACGCTCAAACCGATAGAGAGAAGTTGACGGTAATAACTTTTTATTGAGAGGTTATACTTATGCATTTTGTGTTCCTTACCATGGAAGCCACCAACAACAGCGCTCTGAAAGCCGCTGCTGGTGAGCTGAACAGAAAGTTTCATACCGGTCTTGAAGTTTCAATCTTCAGTCTCGGCCTTCATAACAGCAAAAAACTGTGGGAAACGCTGGAAACTGCTCTCCCGAATGCTGATATGGTATTCGGATCAATGCTCTTCAGCGAGGAGATTGTACGACCACTGGAAAAGCTGCTTGAGCCCCTTGCCTGCCCCGTCTGTATGATTACCAGCAATCCAGCTCTCATAACCCAGACAAGACTTGGTAGGTTTTCGCTGCGCAAACCGAAAATGGAAGAGCCAAAGGAATCAAATATTTTCAAGCAATGGGCTTCAAAACTGATGCCAAAGCATAGCCATGGGGAGAGCCAGCGACAACTGAACCTCGTGCGCAATGTCAGCAAGTTTATGAAGCACATCCCCGGCAGGGCGCGCGATATCCATACCTTTATTGCTGCCCACCAGTTCTGGCTGAATGGTTCACAGGAAAACATGGAGCGATTCTTATGCCTCCTGGTAGACCGCTACATTCCAGGCTGGAAAGGCAAACTCCCCCAGGAAGACCCGCTCTTTTATCCCGATGCTGCAATCTGCCATCCTGAAGCGCCTGAGCCATTTTTCTCTCCTGCAAAGTTTCATGAATGGGAAGTTCAGAACAAATCCATGCTTGAAAGCGGGCTGGTGGTTATTCTTGCCATGCGTTCAACGGTATTGAGCAAGAATATGGCTCACCTCGACTATCTGGTAGACTCATTTTCATCCAAAGGAATCAGGAGCTGCATCGCCTATAGCGGTGGCCTTGATTTTCGCCCTGTTCTTGAGCGGTTTTTCAACGCTGAAGTACCCGGTGCTCTCAAGCCTTCACTATTGATCAATGCTACCGGATTTTCGCTTGTCGGCGGCCCGGCGGAAAACAAGGCCCCTGAAGCAATAGTGGTGCTAAAAAAACTTGATATCCCCTGTTTGAATCTTGTGCCCCTTTCCTTCCAGCCCATTGAACAGTGGCAGGATAGCAACCTCGGCCTGACACCACTGCAAACAGCCTTGAGTGTAGCAGTCACGGAACTGGATGGTTCCATAGAACCCCAGGTCTATGCCGGTACGGAAACCGGCAGCGAAAGGACAATCCCGCTTGTTGAAGAGGTAAAAATCATTTCAGGGCGAGTACAACGGTTTCTCAGGTTGCAGAATACACCACCCAGCAACAAGAAAATTGCTATTGTTCTCTTTAATTTTCCACCCAATCTTGGCAATGCAGGTACAGCAGCTTACCTCAATGTTTTCGAGAGCCTGCACCGACTCCTGAGTGAGATGAAAGCAGCAGGATACCATGTTGATCTGCCTGAGACTACAGAGGAACTGAAAGATCGACTGCTTGAGGGAAACCGCCTGATATTCGGTACAGACGGGAATGTCGATGCTCATTTGTCGGTTGAAGAGTACCGCAAGCTTTTTCCTGCCTACGAGGGCATCGAACCCTTCTGGGGTGACGCACCAGGCGAAATACTCAATGACCGAAACCGCTTTCATGTTCTCGGTTGCACACTTGGTAACATCTTTATTGGCCAGCAGCCAAGTTTTGGATATGAGCGCGATCCAATGCGCCTTCTCATGGCAAAAGATGCTGCACCGAACCATGCATTTGCGGCATTCTACACCTGGATTGAACAGTGCTTCAACGCCGATGCAGTGCTGCACTTCGGTACACACGGCGCTCTCGAGTTCATGCCCGGCAAGCAGGTAGGTTTATCAAGCTTGTGCTGGCCAAAAAAACTGATCGGAACTCTCCCGAACTTTTACTGCTACTGTGTCAATAACCCAAGCGAAGGGGCCATTGCAAAACGTCGGGGATTTGCCACACTGGTTAGCTACCTCTCACCACCACTTGAACATGCCGGACTCTACAAGGGACTGCGGAAACTCAAAGAGCTGATTGCCGGATACAGAAGCAATCCGGCGGATGAACTGCTTGATGAGATCCGGGAGCTTGCAATCTCTCTTGAACTTGACAGCGACCAGAGTAATCCCTATGCGGAAGAGTATATTACAAAACTGAACAGTGAGCTTTACCTGATTGAGGAACGCATGATTCCGCTTGGGCTGCATATTATGGGTGAAGCCGCATCACCTGAAAGTGTCAGCGATCATCTTGCCCTCCTTGCAGCGCACAGCCGGCCTGAACTTGATGGTAAATCCCTGCCTGAACTGATTTGCCATCATTTACACTACAACTACCAGCAGCTACTCGACCAATCAGGAACCAACCATGATGCTCAGCAAAGATGGTTGCAGGTATCGGCGATCAGCCGTGAAGCTGTCAAGCGCTTTACCGGGCATTTCAATCATGAACAAAGTCCAAATCTTTCCATGACGAGAATACTCGAAGGCAGCCTTGCTGTAAGGATATCGGAAGCCGATACTTATCTGCATCGCGAGGTGGGTACAAAACCAGCCGAACTGCACCATTTCTGGCATTTCCTGAACATCGTTCTCATCAATCTTGCTGAAAATCACGAACTGAAAGCAGTTCTTCACGCGCTTGAGGGAAAATACACTCCACCTTCTCCTGGTAACGACCTGGTTCGAAACCCCGAGATCGTCCCGACAGGCCGAAACATTCACAGTCTTGATCCCTATACCATTCCTTCAACTTTCGCGCAGCAGGCAGGAAAACGTTCTGCCGAAGAGCTGCTTCTGCAATATCAGAAAGAGAGCGGCGACCTCCCTGAATCCATTGCCCTGATTCTCTGGGGCACAGACAACCTGAAAAGCGATGGCGAAGGAGTTGCACAGGCGCTGGCTCTGATGGGCGCGAAGGCTAAAACCGATGAACTTGGCAAAATTGGCAATGTTGAACTTATTCCACTCGCTGAACTTGGCCGCCCACGAATGGACGTGGTTATGACCATCAGCGGTATTTTCAGAGATCTGCTCTCAGTGCAGGTACGACTGCTTGACAAGGCAGCCCGCATGGCAGCAGCAGCCGATGAACCTGAAGAGATGAATTTTATACGGAAGCATGTGCAGAAGGAGATGCTTGAGAGAAACTGCACCTTCGAGGAGGCATCAAACAGGGTTTATTCCAACGCGCCCGGCAGTTACGGAGCAAATGTCAACCATCTGGTTGAAAGCAGTACCTGGGAGGAGGATAACCAGCTTGCCGAAGCTTTTGTCAGCCGCAAAAGTTTTGCTGTAACTTCGGGCGGTCAATGGCAGGAGTGCCCCGATGCACTTCGCTCCGCACTCCAGCATGTAACCCTTACATTCCAGAATATTGACAGCTATGAAATCGGTATTTCTGATATTGATCATTATTATGAGTATCTTGGCGGAGTTTCAAAAACAGTTGAGCACCTCAGTAAGGTCAAACCAAAAATTATGGTTGGCGATATTGATGGTATTGGAACAAAGCAGAGGATCTGTTCGCTAGAAAAGATGGTCTCGCTTGAGGCGCGCACCAAACTGCTCAATCCAAAATGGTATGAAGCCATGCTTGAACACGGCTATGAGGGGGTAAGAGAGATTGAATCCCATCTCAGCAATACCTATGGATGGAGCGCCACGGCCTCAGCAGTTAAAAAGTGGACCTACGATCAATTCAACGAAACCTTTCTGCAGGATAAAGCCATGCTGGAACGGCTTGCTGAGCTTAACCCGCATGCCACCATGTCAATGACTCGAAGGTTGCTCGAAGCTCACTCTCGAGGATTCTGGGATGCAGAAGAGAGCACTATTGAAGAGCTGCAGGAACTCTATGCTGATCTTGAAGCCAGAATTGAAGGGGTTCATCATTGAAGCACAGCGTAACGCAATATTTTAAACAACAACCACGTAACCGCAAAAACTTATACCATGAGCAGTTCCTCTTTCAATGCTGAAGAACACAAAAAAATGCTCCGTTCGTATTTTAACGGGCAGGGTTTTCAGCGATGGGCATCAATATACGGGGACGATAAACTCTCTTCCGTGCGCAATACTGTCCGTCAAGGCCATGCCGTCATGATGGACAAGGCATTCGACTGGCTGCAGCAGCTCGGACTCCCGAAAGGCGCGACAGTGCTTGATGCCGGATGCGGAACAGGACTCTTCACTATCCGCCTTGCCAAAGCAGGTTACAGGGTAAAGTCAGTCGATATAGCATCACAAATGGTGGACAAGACAAAAGCTGATGCCACGAAACAGGGAGTGCAGAAAAACATTGAGTTCGAAGTAAACAGCATCGAATCAGTAACCGGCACCTACGATGCTGTGGTCTGCTTTGATGTGCTGATTCATTACCCTGCAGAGGGATTTGCCCAGGCATACCGCAACTTGAGCAGCCTTACAAAAGGCTCGGTTATCTTCACTTATGCTCCCTACAACAATATTCTTGCTTTCCAGCACTGGCTTGGTGGCTATTTCCCGAAAAAGGAACGCCGCACCACAATCCAGATGATCCGGGACGAAGAGATGCAAAGGGCTATGGCCACTGCTGGCATGCAAGTTAAAAATCGCGAAAAAATAAGCTTTGGTTTTTATCACACCATGCTTATGAACTCTTCACACCGATGACGTTGTTGTTGAGAATACCCTATGAAAATTTTATAAAAAAGTTGTAAATTATTGATTAAGGGATTTTTGACAGTATAATCAAGGTTATCTTTGTTGCATACTGGAATACCTATTTTGTAAAAAACATATCTGGAGGATGGAGACCGATGAAAATACTGATGGTTCAGCCAAATTATCATTCAGGCGGAGCTGAAATTGCCGGTAACTGGACGCCAAGCTGGGTTGCCTATATTGGTGGCGCCCTGAAACAGGCAGGATTCGATCAGGTGAAATTTGTTGACGCCATGGCCGATGACATTCCTGACGACCAGATTGAGGAGATCATCCGCAAAAACAAGCCGGATGTGGTGATGGCGACCAATATCACTCCTTCTATCTTCAAAGCACAGGCTATCATGAAGATAGCCAAGAAAGTGAATCCGAAGATCAGAACGATAATGGGTGGTATCCATTCAACCTTCATGTATCCACAGGTACTCAGTGAAGCACCTGAAACTGATTATGTTGTTCGCGGTGAAGGTGAAGAGGTGACCGTCAACCTCATCAGGGAGATTGCAGCAGGAACCGATATGCAGAACCGTGGAGAGATTACCGGCATCGCTTATATCGACGACGAGGGAAAGGTTTTCGCAACGGCTGCACATCCGGTCATTGAGGATCTTGATACCCTCTCTCCTGACTGGAGTCTTTACGACTGGGACAAGTACATCTATACCCCACTTAATTGCCGTCTGGCAGTTCCAAACTTTGCAAGAGGCTGCCCGTTTACCTGTACCTTCTGTTCACAGTGGCAGTTCTGGCGACGCTACCGTGCTCGCAGTCCCAAGCTTTTCGTCGATGAAATTGAGGTACTGGTCAAACAGCACAAAGTGGGCTTTTTTATTCTTGCTGATGAAGAACCAACCATCAACAAGCAGAAGTTTGTCTCACTCTGCCAGGAACTTATCGACCGCAAACTTGATGTTACCTGGGGTATCAACACTCGTGTAACCGACATCATGCGCGACGCTGATCTGCTGCCATTCTTCCGCAAGGCAGGCCTCGTCCATGTTTCGCTCGGCACAGAAGCTGCCAGCCAGATGAACCTCAACCGGTTCCGCAAGGAGACCACCATTGAAGAGAACAAGCTTGCCATCAAGCTGCTGCAGAAAAATGGAATCGTGGCTGAAGCACAGTTTGTTATGGGCCTTGAACACGAAACCCCTGAAACCATTGAAGAAACCTACCAGCTCTGTAAAGACTGGGATCCGGATATGGCCAACTGGACCATCTATACTCCATGGCCGTTCTCCGACCTCTTCAAGGAGCTTGGCGACAGGGTGGAGGTGCGCGACTACTCCAAGTACAACTTTGTGACGCCGATCATCAAGCCCGACAACATGGAGCGTGAGGATGTACTGAAACTTGTACTGAAATCTTATGCACGCTTCTACGCACGCAAAACCTTCTTCGGCTACCCTTGGATAAAAGATCCGTATGTACGCAAGTACATGCTTGGCTGTTTGAAAGCTTTTGCTCAGACCACCATTACCAAGCGCTTCTACGATATCGATCGCGTCAAGACCAAAAACCGCAAGATCGAAATCGACCTCGGCTTCGACAAGTCAAGAATTCTTAGTCAGGACGAGGTAAAAAACCTCAAGGAGCTGCGCCCTGAAATGGTTGCCGACATGAGTTTTGGTCTTAAGGAGGCTGGTTACCAGCGTGAGCATGACGAGCACAACTGGGACGAGTTCGACGAGACAACAATCAAGGATCGTACCTCTTCGACAGTCCGCAACTGCTGAGAGAACTTACAAAAAGCCCTTCAAAAACGGAGGGCCTTTTGTTTTACGACATTATTCTTCATCTCGCTTCATTCCTGAAATACACTTCCAGAAAGTTTCTGAATATGGAACCTGATATCGACCGGCCATTTGGTTACTATCTCACTGAACTTTTCAGAATTTAAAGCGAAGAGCGCTCTTGCCGCCTCCTCAAATCCCGGCAAATCACCAGCCATTGCGGACATGAATCTGTAGACAGCTCCTTGTGATGTACGCAACTGATCCCGATCGCTATTCATGCGCCGAGCTTCCTCAACCAGTTTACGAAGAGCCACAGATGCGCCTCCAGGTTGACTGTTAAGCCACTCCCAATGCCTTGGCAGCAAGGTGACTTCCCGAGGAATAACTCCCAACTTTGGGCGTCCTGGCCCCCTCAGAATAGTCTTCTCACTGTTTTCCAGTGCTACGGGATTGCTCAACCTACTCAGAACCTCTTCCATTGTTCCTCGGAAATCAACTTCAATAAGCTCACTGCTTCCATCATCAAAGATTAAAACAGAGAGAGCCTCACCTGTATCAACTTTCTCTTTAACCGTTTTGATGACCTCTATCAGCTCTCCTGATGTAATACAGCGACTGCTATCAAATGCTGTACAATATTGATTATTTTCTCTGTTCATCTTCTATGAGTATTTGATATTAATTATATCCGGATATAATACCTCATAAATATAACAGAGTAGAAAAAATAAACAATATTATCCGGGTAATTATAATGCAAAACTATCTCAACCTGGTTCCAATGCCGAGAAGGTCTGCGATATTGGCTTCTGGGTCGATTACAGGCTTGATAAGCGGTGAGGCACAGGTCAAAAGTGTGGTAACACCCGGCCCGTGACCGGCTTCCATGCAATCGCTGTGTACAACTATGCCGATACTGACAGCCCCTTTGCGGTATGCTCTGCCATAACGGTTGTCATGATCCAGCAGTGCAACAAAATCACCAAGGCGGATTTTATCGATACTGTACTCTTGAACCGTTTCAGCATCACTGGTCATGATGTCATAATCTCCTTTTGCCACATGGGCGGAACCAATTCCCGATCCCATGCAGACTGCCGGCACAACCGTTGTAACCGGCACTTCAAGCACACCTCCTTCAAGTTCCCGAATCTTCATGGCCTTAAGCAAAGCAGGATCAAGATTGAACAGAATAATCTCAGGATAATCCGTAAGCTTTAGGCCCTGGCCTTTCCCGCGGATGATGATCGTATCGCTGTAAAGCATCTTTTCCTTGACTTCGCGCACAAAATCAACAATAACATGTTCAGACCCTCCATGATGACCAAGCACACGACCTTCAGCCCCTTTGACCTCACCAGTCGCGACTGTAGCAATGTTGCCGGCGCATGAGTAGATCTGCAATCCGACATTTGGATGCTCGAAGGGTTTATTGGTATCGGCAGTGCAGCTCACTCCTGGTTCTATATGATCTCCCTGCCAGCCAAATGCAGGATCTCCGACCTGCACATTCAGAGTAATGCCTCCGATTGAAGGGAGAAGAAAGGGAGTCCCGTGATGATCGACCTCCCAGTTTCCTCTGGTTTTCGGCTGTCCTGGCTGGCACTGCAACAGAAATTCTACAAGATGCTGTTCGTTGGTGTTAAGCATAACTTCTTTTTATAGGAGGTTATTATGAATCAAATCCCGGACGAATAAAGGCTCGTGCAGTGGGAAAGACAACTTCAATGGAACGACGCAACCGGTCAAGATGAACAAGAAGAGCAAGAGTTCTATCCTCCTGTGCCGGATACTCGCTGAAAAGCACACTCCATGCGGCAAGCGAGCGATCAATGGCTATCAAGGCAATTTTT
>TBL_comb47_HYPODRAFT_10005553_pt1 | contig 14018 bp, 12 predicted proteins | sample TroBogypolimnion_40_FD_10682 | JGI IMG/M metagenome (IMG submission 10682)
CGACCAAACCGAGTTTGGTGGTACCCCCGCCGATGTCGATGTTCAAGATGCGCAATTTGTCGTCATAGGAACGTTTGGCCGCTCCCGAGCCATAGACCGCCAGCATGGACTCCATGTGGTGACCGGCGGCGGCACAAACGAACTCACCGCCTTGCTCAGCGAGCACCGCGGCGATGGACTCGCTGTTTTCACGGCGCAAGGCCTCGCCTGTCAAAATCACGGCGCCCGCGTCGATTTGATCGGGGTGCAATCCCGCTGCTTGGTAAGCCCGTTCAATGATCTGCCCCAAGGCCTGCGCGTCCATGGTGGTCTCGCTGGTGTAAGGGGTGAGCGAGATCGGTGACTGGTACACCGGTTGGCGGTCTACCACGGTGTAGCGGCTTGAGAGATCCTCGGCAATGCGACGCAGGTGTATTTTAGAAAACACCACCTGTGTGCCAGACGACCCCACATCAATGCCAACGCTGTGAAGAATCACATTGTCTTGTCGCCACAAGGACTCTTGTGACGCATCGTCACCCGAGAAGTTGTCGTGATCGTGGTCATGGTCGGCATCGTCTCCATGCTCGTGCTCGTACTCGGCGCCATATTGATGGTCGCGCAAGGTGTGGCGTTGGGCCTGAGCTTGCTCGTCAAGGCCCGAAGGGTCGGTGACTGGAGTTGGGGTGCGGTCAAAAGTGGTCATGGGCAAAGGCTCACAGGGGTTGCGGCAATGTAGGGCGGTATGAATGTGTGTGTGTGGGTAGGTGGGCCTATCCACTGACCCAAGGGGTTGGGCTCAGGGTTGGGAAATTTTCAATAAAACTGATCAAAGTGCACCTGTGTCATGGGTACTTTGTGGGAAACCAAGACTTTGATCATGGCCTGGGCCATGAGGGGAGGGCCGGCAAAGTAAATCTCAAAATTCGACAAATGTGGTCCATGCCGGGCTAGGAGTGCATCGTGCACAAAACCGCTTTGACATCCTTCGGGCAAGGCCTCCCCTTCGGGATGGTTGGAGAGCACAGCGGTGTAGTGCCCGCGCTTGGACCACTCGGGCAACTGAGCCAAAAGGTCTTGGCCACAAAGGTCTCGCTGCTGTCTCGCGCCATAAAGAAAATGGACCTGGCGGCTGCCCAATTGCGGGGTACTCAAGGCGCCACGCGCCAAGGACAGCATCGGGGCCAAGCCCGATCCACCGCCCACCAAAAGAATGTCACGCTCGGCATCTTCGCGCAAATAGGCCATGCCATAGGGGCCATCAATGTGCACGCGCTCTCCGGTCTTCAAGCCAAAGAGCACGTCGCTGCCGACGCCTTCGGGTACGCGCCTGACTTGAAACTCCATGGTGGTGCTGGCACCCCCTTTTTGACTCATGGAGTAAGCCCTAGGGCCTTGGACTCCGGGGAGCTGGATCAAGGCATATTGCCCCGACGAGAAAGCCATAGTCCTCTCGCAGTCAAAGACAAATTCACTGATATCGTGCGTCAAAGCGGTGTGACGAGTCAGCACCGCGGCGGTGACGGTGGGGGAGTGAATGGCACGGTAGTGCTCGCTGGTTCTGAGCTTGATGCGCAAGTCGCTTCGGGCTCGGCTTTGGCAGCCCAACCAGCGGTTTTTTTGTCGGTCTTTGTCTGACAAACCGGGGGCCTGCGGCCAGAGGTTGTCCACCGCACCGTCCAGGAGTTCAAATTTGCAGTTGCCGCAGGAGCCGACATTGCATTCATAGGGCAAGCCTAGACCCGCTCTGAGGCCCGCTCTGAGCACGGTGTCGTTCTCAGCGCAAGGGAAAGGGGTGTTGGCGCCGTCGATGTCAATGGAATACATGGTGCAGTGTGGGGTTGAGGTGGGGAATTTGAAAAAGTAAAAAGCAAAAAGTCAATGTTATCGTTGAACCCGCGGATGGGCTAAAGGTTCAAGGCCCTCAATGTCGAAAGCCCAATTGGATGGAGATGGCCTCGGCAGTTTGCATGACCATGGGGGCCAAGGCGCGCAGTTTTTTAAGCGTCAAGCGCTGGCTCGGTCCGCCCACCCCAACAGAGGCGACGACTTGGCCCGTGATGTCTCGCAAGGGCGCGGAGATACCGCGCATGCCCAATTCCGACTCCTCGTCATCAATGGCGTAGCCGTGCTGACGAACCTGGGCCAATATTTTGAGCAACTCGCCTTTTTCGGTGCAGGTGCTGGGCGTGCGCGCCACGAGATCAGAGTGCATCACCTTGTGAATCAGCTCCGGTGTGCTGTAAGCCAGTATCGCCCGGCCTTCACAGGTGCAAAAGGCGGGCTTCAGGGTGCCGATGTAGTTTTTCATGCGGATGGCCTGGCTGCTCTCCAAGTTGTAGAGGTAAATGATGTTGGTCTCATTCAAAACCGCCAAGTGGATGGTCTCGCCGGTGCGCTCTCTTAGGACATTCAAAAAAGGCTGCGCCATGTTGGAGACATCGAGTCGGCGCCTCACCAAGGCCCCCATGATGAAGAGGTTGATGCCGAGTCGGTAGCGCCCGTTCTCGGGATTTTGCTCCAACAGGCCTTCGCTCAAAAGGGTCACGGCCAGGCGGTGTGCGGTGCTCTTGGCGATGCTCAAACGCTTGGCCAAGCTGCTGATGCCAATCTCGGACTCGAGCTCAGAAAAGCACTTGAGCACCCGCACAGCAGCGGCAACGGAGGACAAGCGGGAACTTTTAGACGCAGTGGGCATGTCAAGTCTCGAAATAAGAAGCGTTGTTGTTTTTATCGTGATGGAACGTGAGGCCCCGGTTGTTGCCTTTGAACTTCAAGTTTTATCTTACCTCAATTCTTTTATGCTGAACACTGTTCATCATAAAAGAAAAGTAAGCAGGCCCCGATACGCCTCAGAACGCCATCCTCTGAGGTCCCCCATGGACGGTGGCAGGGTTCAATTCTCAGGGTTAGGGTTGACGAACTAGGGAAAACCCGAGGGTTTCAGGCTTGACACCCCTGAGCGTTTCAAGCCTAATATTGGGTGTGCCTTTATGTGGATCATGTTTCCGCATAGAGGAACATTAAAGGGGCTGTTTTTTGGCCAGTGTGGCAATGCGACGCATCCCTTGCGCCAGTTTTGGCTTTTCTTGTCTATTTTCTCAGTTGGAGACTCATCAGTGCAAAGCCCGCTCGCGGTGGAACCGGCGCATCAAGTCAGGTTGAAGTTCGATCCCAAATGGATGGTGATCGGGTGTTGTCTCTTGGTCGTGGGTTTTTTGGCCTTGGTGCCATTTTGCTTCATGGTTTGGCAAAGTTTTTTGACGCCCGAGACCGCCGATCAGCCTTCGGTTTTTACCCTCTCCAATTACGTCACCGCTTATACCGATTCGGAGACCATCACCACATTGTCAAACTCAATTGAGTTTGCCGTGGGAGCCTCCTTGCTGGCTTTTACCATAGGCACGGCACTGGCTTGGATCAATGAGCGCACGAACACACCCATGCGCCGATTGTTTTACGCGCTGTCGATTTTGCCCCTCATCATCCCGAGTATTTTGTTCACGATCGCGTGGATCATGCTCCTCAGCCCCAAGATTGGCATCATCAACATGGCCTTCCAGTCGGTGTTTGGATTGGCACAGCCCCCCTTTAATATCTATTCCATGGGGGGCATGATTTGGGTCGATGGTTTGCACTACTCACCCATGGCCTTTTTATTGATGACCGCGGCCTTCAAGGCGATGGACCCATCCTTGGAAGAGTCGGCGGTGATGAGCGGCTCGAGCATCCTGCGCACCTTGTGGCGCATCACCTTGAAGTTGGCGCTGCCCGCGATTGTGGCCACCATCCTCACCTTGTTTGTGCGCGCCATCGAGTCCTTTGAAGTGCCCGCCTTGTTGGGCCTGCCGGCGGGCATTGAGGTCTTCACCTCGGCGATTTACCAAGCGATCCACCAGTTCCCCAGTCAACTCGGATTGGCCTCGGCGTTCTCGGTGCTGCTGTTGGTGATCACTTCCGGGGGCATCTATATTCAAGCGCGAATTTCTTCCTCCGCCAGCAAATACGTCACCGTCACAGGCAAAGGTTTTAGGCCGCGCAGCATTGATTTGGGCGGCTGGCGCTATGTCACCTTGGGGGTATTTTTGCTCTACTTCTTTTTGATTGTGGTGCTGCCCTTTTTTGTGCTTTTGTGGTCGTCCTTGCAAAAGTTTTACGCCCCGCCTTCGGCCGAGGCCTTGAAGCACTTGACGCTTGACGGCTACCGCTATGTGCTTGACTCGGACACCATTCTTCACGCCTTGTTCAACAGTGTGTGGATGGGCATGGCGTGTGCCACGATCGTGATGCTGCTCTCGGCCGTGGTGTGTTGGGTGGTGGTCAAAACCAAAATTCCTGGGCGCTGGTTGCTCGACAACTTGGCCTCTTTGCCGATGGTCTTTCCAGGCTTGGTGCTCGGTGTGTCCATCATGATTTTTTACCTCACCTTTGACATCGGCATTTATGGCACGTTTTGGATCATTTTGCTCGCCTACGTGACCCGCTTCATGCCCTATGGGCTGCGCTACAACACCACGTCCATGATCCAAATTCACAAAGATTTGGAAGACTCCGCTGGGATGAGTGGCGCGGGCTGGCTCACCGTCTTTACCAAGGTCATCTTGCCGCTATTGAAGCCTGGCATGGTGGCGGGCTGGATCTATGTCATGATCGTCTCGGTGCGCGAGCTCTCGAGCTCGATCTTGCTCTACAGTCCTGGCAACGAGGTGATCTCCATCGTGATTTGGGAGCTTTGGGAAAACGGACAATATGTTGAGCTCTCCGCCTTGAGTGTGCTGTTCATCTTATTGCTTTTGGCACTCGTCTTGGTGGCACAGGCCGTGGGCAAACGTTTTGGGGTTAAGGATGCGTAAAGTTGCAGTGGCAGCGCTTGCGCTTGCCGCTGACACTGCTCGCCGATTCCAACAGTGTTCGCGTGCCGTTGAATTAAAGGAAATTGTCTTGTGTTAAATGTCTCAGGTTTGTTCACCGAATACGTCAGCGACAAAGGGGTGGTCGTGCAAGCGGCCAAGGACGTCTCCTTTGAAGTGCCCAAGGGTAAACTGTTCACGCTCTTGGGGCCCAGCGGTTGTGGCAAAACCACCACCTTGCGCTCCATCGCGGGCTTGGAAAAGCCCACCCACGGTTTGATTGAGGTCAATGGTGAGGCTGTTTACAGCGCGCGCAGGGGGGTGTTCACCCCCCCCAATAAACGTGGCTTTGGCATGGTGTTTCAGTCCTACGCGATTTGGCCGCACATGAGTGTGTTTAAAAACGCGAGCTTTCCCATGGAAGTGGGCCTCAAAAAATACAGCCCCGCCGAGATCAAGTCTCGTGTGATGCGAGTGCTCGAGTCGGTGGAGTTGGCGCAGTTTCATGACCGTGACGCCACCCGCTTGTCGGGCGGTCAGCAGCAGCGCTTGGCCTTGGCGCGGGCCTTGGTGATGGAGCCCCAACTCTTGCTTTTGGACGAACCCTTGTCCAACTTGGACGCCAAATTGCGTGAAAAAATGCGCTTTGAGGTCAAGAAAATTCAACGCGAACTCGATATCACCACCATCTATGTCACTCACGATCAGTCCGAGGCGCTGGCCTTGTCGCATGAGATTGCGGTGATGTCGAGCGGGCGCATCGTACAGCGCGGCACGCCACGCCAAATCTATGAAACACCCAACAGCACCTTTGTGGCGGACTTTGTTGGCGCGATCAACTTTATTGACGCAACCGTGAAGGCGCTCAATCCTGGTGAGCACACCATGGTGCTGGAGTCAGAAATTGGTTTGATTGAAACCCCCAACCCCGAAGGGTTTCAAGTGGGTGAGAAGGTCCAGGTTTGCGTGCGCCCTGAGAATGTGCACTTGAGTGATGAAGCTCCCCAACTCAGCCACGCCAATCACTTTTTGGGGGTGGTGCATTTGAAGATTTTCCTGGGCGAAGTCTTGGATTTTCAAGTCAAAATCGGTGGCANACTCATGCTAGCGCGAGTTCATCCGCATCAAAAGACCCCTGTGGGTCATCCGATCTACATTCATTTCGATCCCAGCAATTGCGTTGTTTTCAAGAGTTAAATCCGGTTTTAGTTTTCTTTATTTTTATTCCATCTTAGACAAGGACATCTGCCATGAACACGGTCAACGATAAGCAAACTTTGGAATTCGTGCCCAACGAATCCCATTACCACAGTAAAAAAGATCGAACCTTTGTTCGCGCGATCGCGGGTCCCTACAACTTAAAGGACGAGCTCACCCGTTTGCGCGCCATGCCGCGCGTGAGAAAAGGCAAAGACATCAAATTCAACGATGGCCCCCAGGCCTTTAGCCGTCACTATGTCGAACCCAAAGACGGCATCACCCAACTGTTTCACTTGCATTTGGAGGAGTACGGCCCAGGGGGACGCTCACAAAAGCATGGCCATGTCAATGAAGCAGCGTTCTACATTTTGGATGGTATCGGCTATGAAGTGCATGACGGTATTCGTTATGACTGGAAAGCTGGGGATGTGGCCATTGTTCACAACAACTGCGTGCACCAGCATTTCAACGCTTCCAACGAGCGTCCTGCGCGTGCATTGGTCATCAAAACCAAGCCCATGTTCATGTTCATGAACATGCTTTTTCAGCAACAAGTCGAGCCCCGTCCATCTGAGCCCGCACCTGGTGGAGAAGGCTTTAAGGCACGCAATGACGAGACAAATTTGAATCACCCCGAAGGAGGATATTGAAATGGCATGGGACGAAACCAAAGCTTGGAACACCGGTTCCGCACAAGGCGCTTATTATCAAGATCTGCTCAATGATGCACAGAGCGCGCCACAAAAAAACGCCAAACGCAACAAGGTCGTTCATCCCGAAGATATGGCTTGGGAGATGTCTCGCCAAGGACTCCTGAAGCATTTGATCAATGAGCAGATGAACACGCGCATTGAGACGGTGGATGCTTACATGCAAATCATCCCCCCGGGCTCTCACTCCGGCAAACACCGCCACTTGGCCGAAGAGTGTTTGTATGTTTTGGAAGGCAAAGGCTACGATTTGCACCAAGACTGTGATGTTGAAATCACCGACACCTATCACTGGGTTCCTCAAGCCGAGATCAAGCGCTATGACTGGGAAGCGGGAGATGTGATCTACATTCCACCCAACACCATCCATCAGCATTTCAATGCCGACCCTGATCATCCGGTGCGTTTGATTTCTTCCATCAACCGCATTTTTAAAAAGACCGGTTTGAACGATTTGCAACAAATTGAGGACGCCCCCGAGTTTGACCCCTCCGTCACGCTCAATGCTGAAACCATCAAACCATTTTTGCGCAAACGCGCTTGAATCCCGTCCAGTCAATGAAAGAGTCGTGGTCCCGTCAATGAGTAAAAATGCATTAGTCTCTGAAGACTTGGCGCAAAAGTTCGCCACTGAAAAAGAAACCCCCTACACCCGCTGGGTCAAAGCGGAGGGCCTCGACATCATCAGTGCCCACTATGTACCCAGTCTGAACACGGTTGATTTAAAGCCCTGGGCTCGGCGTGGTGGCAAGGGTGTCTATATCAACCATGAGGCGTCAAGAACCTCAAATGATTGCTATGTGATTGAAATTGCGCCAGGAAAGCAACTCGAGCCCCAGCGGCAACTTTTTGAAGAGATGATTTATGTGCTCACGGGTCGGGGTTCCACCACGGTCTGGAACGACCAAGGACATCGCATCACGTTTGAGTGGCAAGCGGGCGCCTTGTTTGCTATTCCATTGAACTGCTGGCACCAGCACTTCAATGGTTCGGGCAAAGACAGCACGCGGTTTGTGGCGGTGACCAATGGCCCACCGGTGATCAATTTGTACGAAGACTTGGAGTTTGTGTTCAACACCCAGCACGATTTTGCCAATCGCTTCAATGGTGAGCCCGATTACTTCAGTGGCCAAGGCGAACAAAAGGGGCTCTTGCTCGAGACCAACTTTGTGGCCGATGCGGTCAATTTGCCCTTGATCAGCGCCAAGGAGCGCGGTGCAGGTGGTGGTCACATTCGCTTTAACATGGCACGCGGCTCCATGAACAGCCACATCTCCCAGTTCCCCGTGGGCACCTATAAAAAGGCCCATTGCCATGGACCGGGTGCGCATGTGATCATCTTGAGTGGCGAGGGTTACAGCTTGATGTGGCCTGAAGGCGAAGAGCCCCGTCAATACGACTGGCAAGTGGGCTCCATGATCGTGCCACCCAATGTCTGGTTTCACCAGCATTTCAACACGGGTACAAGCCCCGCACGCTACTTGGCCTTCAAGCACGAGGTGGTCTCTATCCGCAATGCCCAAGGTGTGCCCAAGGCGTGGATCAGCCGTCGCATCGGTGGGGATCAAATCGATTACGCCGATGAGAGTCAATTGGTGCGCGATCGCTTTACCCAGGCCTTGTCCACGCATGGACTTGCCCCCAAAATGCAGGAGGCTTACGAAACGGAATTGGCCTCCTTGCCCGCCAAAAGCTAAGGTGGGTGTTGAGACAAAGGCAGGCGCTCGAGCAAAGGCAGACATTTGGGAGAGGGCAGGTATGGATCCCTCGCTTTCTCTTTGTGTTTTTGAGCACCTTTGTTGTTGAGCTCACTTCTTTCTTTATTGCTTGGATGACGCTGTATTTTTATGTTCACCTCAAAACTTTCTCGCCGTCAATGGATTCAAACAAGCACTGCACTGGTTGGCAGCACCGGTTTGACTTATCAGGGCGCACAGGCACAAACGCCCACACCGCAACAAGCGGCCTTGCCCACTGGGGTGGCTTCGGCCTTGAGCGGGCCTGAGCGCACAGCCCAACTCTTGGACGTGGCCAAAAAAGAAGGGTCTGTCACGGTCTATTCGTCTATGCCACAAGATGACATGGCGGCGTTGGCGAGCGAATTTGAAAAACGCTATGGCATCAAAGTCAAAGTCTGGAGAGCCGGTTCGGAAAAGCTCTTGCAGCGTGTGGTGCTTGAAGCGCGCTCCAATCACTTTGAGATGGATGTCTCTGACACCAATGGGCCCGAAATGGAGGCCATGCACCGTGAGCATTTGCTGCAAGTGTGCAAGTCTCCTTTTTTAAGCGATTTGATCCCGCAGGCGATCTTGCCCCACCGCGAATGGATTGCAACCCGGCTCAATATATTTACCTGCGCTTACAACACCAAGGCGCTGAAAAAAGAAGATCTGCCCAAGACCTATGCGGATTTGCTCGACCCCAAGTGGAAGGGCAAAATCGCGGTCGAAGCCGACGACAACGACTGGTTGGCGGGCACCGTCACCAAAATGGGATACGACAAAGGGGTGGCGCTTTTTAGAGAGATTGCCGCTAAAAATGCCGTGACCGTGAGAAAAGGCCACACCCTGCTGGCCAATTTGGTGGCCTCTGGCGAAGTGCCTTTGGCGCTCACGCTCTACAACTACAAGGTCGAGCAAATGAAAAACGCGGGTGCGCCCATGGATTGGTTTGCGTTGGAGCCCACCATCGCCAGACCCAATGGTGTGGCGGTCTCTAGGAATGCACCACACCCCTACTCGGCGGTGTTGTTCCAAGATTTCATGCTCTCCGTTGGGCAAACGATCTTGGGCAAACGGGACTTCATTCCGACGAGCACCAAAGTGACGTCGACATTGAACAAAATGCCATTGACCTTCGCCGACCCCAAGGTCACGCTCGATGACAATCAAAAGTGGACACATTTGTACGAAGAAATTTTCAGCCACAAAGGGATCTGATCCAGGGGGGATCGGATTGGGCGTCCAAACGAACTTATCCACTGCCCCCCCCCAGATAGGTCAACACTCTAGACTAAGCCATGAATCATATGCACAACGGTGGGTCGCCAAAGGCCAGGAGCGCTGCGGCCAAGGTATTGCGTTCTTTCGCTCTCGCCACGTGGAGCGTGGGATTCATGGCTGCAGGGGGGATGAGCGCGCAGGCACAAACACCCGTTCCTGCAACGCTTACCACTGCGCCTGCCAATCTATCGGTTTGGGATGTGGTGAAAACCCCTGCTCCTGATCGCACGGCACGCTTACAAGAGATCGCCAAAACAGAAGGCGGCTCCATGAGCCTTTACACCTCGATAGCCGAGCGGGACTTGAAAATCATTTTCGATCCGTTTGAGAAAAAATACGGCATCAAGGTCAATGTCTGGCGTGCCAGTGGTGACTCGGTGCTGGCTCGCACCATCACCGAAGCGCGTGGCAAGCGTTATACCGTGGACGTTTTTCATGCCGGCGCTGTGGAGCTCGAGGCCTTGTCTCGGGAGCATTTGCTGCAAAAAGTCGCATCTCCCCATTTTGCCGATTTGTCACCAGGCAGTCTGCCCGAGCACAAAGAATGGGCGAGTACCTTGTTGTCGCTTTGGGTGCAGGCGTACAACACCCAAGCCTTCACAAAAAACGATTTGCCCAAAACGTACAGTGATTTACTGGACCCTCGATTCAAAGGAAAACTCGGCTACGAGGTCGAAAATGTGGACTGGTTTGTGACCGTGGTCAAAAGTATGGGAGAAGCCAAGGGCTTGCAATTCTTCAAAGACTTGAGCAGCACCAATGGGATCTCGGTCAGAAAGGGTCACACCAATCTGACAGCCATGGTGGCCTCCGGTGAAGTGCCGATGGCGCTCACGGTGTACAACTACATGCCCGAGGCCTTTAAAAAGAAAGGCGCGCCGATTGACTGGACCGTGTTGCAGCCTGCAGTGGCCAGGGCCAATGGGGTGGCTGTCCTCAAGAATGCACCCCACCCTGCGAGTGCTGCATTGCTCATGGATTATTTGTTGGGTGAAGGTCAGCAAACCTATGCCACGATTGACTATGTACCGACCAATCTGAAGGTGCCCTCAGAGCTTCGAAAAATTAAAATGGTCTTGGTCGATCCTGCCGACAGTTTGGACCACAGGGACAAGTGGAAACGTCTTTACGAAGAACTCATACTAAAAGGAAGCCGACCATGAATACAGCGACTTTGCCTGAGCCCAGTGCGCCACTACCCTACCGGGACATGGGGTTGATCACCCTGGGCCACGCCTTGACCCATTGGTACCCGGCTACGTTTTTTATGCTCTTGCCCTTGATTGGACAGGAACTGGGTTTGACTTACAGCCAAATTGGTTTGATCATGACGTGTCAATACGCGGCTGGGGCGATCTCCAACATTCCTGGCGGTATGCTGGTGGACATTTGGGGCAAGAAAGGCCAATTGATGGCCATGTCACTGTTTTGGGTGGGTTTCCCGTATTTCTTGATGGGATTTACCTCCACGTATTGGGTGCTTCTTGCTTGCGCCATGTTGGTGGGGATGGGCAACAATTTGTGGCATCCGACGGCCATTCCCTTGTTGGGACAGATGTTTCCTCAGCGCAAAGGTCTTGCGCTGTCTTTGCATGGTATGGGGGGCAATATGGGGGATGCGCTGGCTCCCTTGGCGGTGGGGGGTATGCTCAGTTTCCTCACCTGGCACCAAATTGTCATGATCAATGTGGTGCCTGGTGCCTTGATGTCGGTGCTGATTTTGTATTTTTTGGGTGCCATGACTTTTACACCAAAGTCCAAGGCCACGGTTGCACAACCCAGGCCATTGGAGGCGGCTGCTCAAATGTCGGCCAAGCCCAAGCAGCAAAGTTTAAAGAGCTATGTTGCTGGTCTGAAAGACTTGCTCAGAACGCCGGGGCTCTTCATGCTGATCATGAGCTCCTCATTTCGCTCGATGACCCAAGGCACCTTGCTCACTTTTTTGCCGCTCTATTTGGCCAAGGAAATGCATTACAACGTGTTTTGGGTCGGAGCAGCGATGGCCATTTTGCAAGTGGCGGGCTTTGTGGCAGCTCCCATAGCGGGGCACATGTCAGATCAGTTGGGTCGCAGAACTTTGCTCATGTCATGCTTTGCGATGACAGGGGTCGTGTTGCTTGTCATGACTTTTGCAGGTGGTACGACACTCTTTGTCGTGCTGATCGCAGTTCTAGGATTTTTCTTGTACGCGGCGAGACCCGTCATGCAAGCATGGCTCTTGGAGTCCACTCCTAAAAACATGGGCGGCACGAGCATTGGGCTCATGTTTGGGATGCAATCGGGTGCGCAAGCGGTGGCGCCGATTTTGGGGGGAATCGTTGCAGACCACTATGGTTTGATGGCTGCCTTTTATTTCTTGGCGGGGACCATTGTGTTGGCCAATGTGATGATCTTTTTCACCCCTGCACCTGAAGGTGACGCTGCCTCGCGTTCGCACCCTGCAAAGGGTTGACAGCTTGGTGACTGCGTTGGGCCCAAGGACTGCGTGAGTGGATTCTTATTCGCGCTCAGTTTGCTAAAGAGATGTCGTGTTCCTCACGCTAACGCACAGTGAGTGTTGATTGCTGCATTGAATGCACCCTTCAATACACCATTCAATGCTCAAGAGCCGTGCCATCCTTTTGGGGTCTTCTTGAAGTTCACTAGATAAAATTTTCAGGATCGGCTACTTTATTTCAAAATGGTCATCACCATGACTATTTAAAAGGTTAGCATGTTTCTGTGCAACAGTGCCGCGATTGATTGGCCATGCGCACGAATCATGAATTGCATTTTCTTTTTTATCCATGAACGATAACATCCACCATCATTTGAGTCATGGCCAAGTTGCCTTGATCACCGGGGCCAACACAGGCATAGGACGCGTCACAGCCCTCGCACTCGCGCGAGAAGGCGTGCGAGTTTTTCTGGCATGCAAAAGTGAGGAAAAAACTCAATATGTGATCGATCAGATACACCAAGAAACGGGTCGTCCTATGGCGACTTGGTTGCCGCTTGATTTGGCAGACTTGGCTTCTGTTCGCCATTGTGCAGAACTTTTTTTGGCCACCGATTTGCATTTGAACTTGCTCATCAATAACGCGGGTCTTGGTGGGCTCAAGGGTTTGACTCAAGACGGTTTTGAAATGGCCTTTGGAGTGAATCATTTGGGACATTTTTTATTGACCCATTTGCTCATGCCAAGGCTTTTGATCTCCAAGCCCGCCCGAATTGTGACCGTTGCCTCTCGTGCACACCGACTTGCTCGCAGCATTGATTGGCACAAGTTGCGCCAGCCAACGCTGAGCTTTGGTGGCATCCAAGAATACGCCGTCTCCAAGCTGTGTAACATTCTTTTTAGTGCCGAGTTGTCTATGAAACTCACCGACAATGGGTTGTCTACCTATGCAGTGCATCCCGGTGTGGTGGCCAGTGATTTTTGGCGAACAGTGCCTGCTTTTTTTAGACCGATTGCCAAGTTGAGGGCCTTGAAAACCCCTGAGGAGGGTGCACAGACGACTCTTTATTGTGCGCTGGATGCACCCCTGACTGAGACAGGGCTTTATTACAGCGACTCTAAAGTGGCGATCCCCGCGGCTTTGGCCCAAGATATGGCGTTGGCCACCGAGTTATGGCAAAAAAGTTTGGCATGGTGTGGCCTGCCTTAATTCCCCCAAATAGTTCTTCGCCAGAACCAGGCCTTCGCTTCTAACTTGCGCGGCAATGTTCAAATCGTTCACACGGATGGACATGGTTAACTCCCGCAAAGACGCATATAGCAATTGAATACGGCGCCTCCTTTTGGTCACGTCGGCCCCTTACATCGGCCGCTACTCCGATACTTGTACTTTTAGAGTATTCAACGGTGACATGTTTCTTGAAATTGTTCGTCAAATGGCAATGGGTGATCAATTCAATCGAATTTCAAATTGGCAATTTTTGCCAACTCAGCGGCCGTTTGACGGTTCGCGCGAGCAAAGCTCAGCAAGTCTTCGGGTGTCCCTCCTGCTGGCGTGATGGACTGGGGTACAAAGTTTTTTGAAATGAAATTTGGATCGGCCATGATCTTATTGAGCTCAGTGTTCCAAGCCTTCACGGGCTCAGCAGGCGTTCCGCGCGGGAAATACAGTGCGATCCAATTTCTAAAATCAAGTTCATAGCCCGCTTCAGCCAAAGTGGGCACGTCTGGCATACTGGAGAGCCTTTTTTTACCACTCACCACGGCCAAAACTTTGACCTTGCCCGATTTCATGTAGGGCTCCACCAACGAAGGCGTCAAGGTGAGTGCGTTGAGGTCA
>TBL_comb47_HYPODRAFT_10005554_pt1 | contig 14012 bp, 9 predicted proteins | sample TroBogypolimnion_40_FD_10682 | JGI IMG/M metagenome (IMG submission 10682)
CTCTCATAACCGCAGCCTTAACAAATACTTTTAAATTAGATATAATTTTTTCCTGACCACTAAAATCAGCAAATCGTAATGGACGTAATTTAGTGTCAAAATCTCTATCTGCAATTTCATTATTATTTCCCCTTAAATCGATAAAATCCTCCATTTTTTTGACACTTATTTAGACTTAAAATTTCTACATCAGTTAAATTTTCAAAATTAGGGTAAAGAATTCAAAATTTCACGGAATTTGTTTACATCAAATGGCTTTTCAAGTATATCGACCATTCCACCTTTAAGACATTTTGCACGGTCATTATTTATGGTGTTTGCTGTAAATGCAATAATTGGGGTTCTTCCTAAAGTTTCATCCTGACCCTCGAGAATTCTGATCTCTTTAGTAGCTTCGTAACCATCCATAATAGGCATCATTATATCCATCAAAATTAAGTCAAACTTCTGTTTTTTAAACATTTGAACACCTTCGTAACCATTAACTGAAATAGTTACAACATAATTGTACCTTGTCAAACTTATTTTCATTAATTTTTGGTTAAGTTCATTATCCTCAACCAAAAGAATTGATAATCTGTCCTTGAAATTCATCTGTTATATCATTAATTTTGATCCTCAAATTTACACAAATTTATTAAAATGATTGATTTGACCACAAAATAAAATTTTATCATTTATTTATATTATTGTTATAAATTAAAAATTTAGATTATATTTTTAATAATGCTATGTTTAATTTGTGTAAAAAAAGAAAAAAAAAAATTCGTTTATTCAAATACTTATTTTTTAATTGATATATTTTTTTTTCTTAACAGTTTAATTATTTGAATATTATTGTTTTATAATTTTTTCAACATGTTGTTAAGATATTTTTTTAGGGGTTTGATAATTGTTTATATTCAATTTTATTGTTGTTTAGTGTTTCAGAAATATTGTTATTCGGTTATAAATAAATATTGATTTATAGTTTATTATTACATAGAAGTATTTTGAGTAATATATTGGATTTTTTATATAAATATTTTAAACATTAAATTAACAGTTTTTGTTAATAAGTTGATTGGTATCAATTTTTATTAATTAATTTGATTATTTTTTTTAAAAAATCTTTTTGTATTATGTCAGGAATTTATTTTCATATTCCTTTTTGTCATAAAAAATGTAACTATTGTGATTTTTTTTCAGTAATTAGTAACCAATTTATTGATAGGGTTGTTCAAACCGAAATAATTGAATTAGTTTTACGAAAAAGTTATTTGGAATCGGATATTGTGGAAAGTATTTATTTTGGAGGTGGTACACCATCAGTTCTTCCTATCAACAGCTTAAAAGATATTTTGAAAGCATTATATGATAATTTTGTGGTTTCTTCAGATTGTGAAATTACCTTAGAAGCTAATCCGGAGGATTTATCTTTTGATTATCTTAAGAAAATTTTTGATATTGGAATTAATAGGTTAAGTATTGGAATTCAATCTTATAGTAATGACATTTTAAAGTTTCTTGGTAGGAATCATACCAATTTAAATATTAATCATATTGTTGAAAATGCAAAAAAAATTGGTTTTGTCAATCTTTCTGCTGATTTAATTTTTGGTCTTTATGGATTTCCCCTTAATTCATATATTGAGTCATTAAAAAGAATTGGTGAAATGGATTTTCAGCATATTTCTGCTTATGGTTTGAGTATAGAAAAGGGAACACAATTTTACCGTCATTTGAAACAAGGACGAATGAAGGAAATTAATGAAGAGGATTTTATCCAACAATTTGAATTTACTATGGATTATCTAAAAAGCGTAAATTTTTTTCACTATGAGATAAGTAGTTTTGCAAAAGAAGGTTTTATTTCTAAACATAATAGTTCTTATTGGAATAGAACAAAATATCTAGGTATTGGTCCATCTGCACATAGTTTTAATATATCCTCTAGGCAATGGAATGTTAGTAGCATTATTAAATATATTAACTCGATATCAAATTCCCAATCTTACTATAAATTAGAATTTCTTACTGATACTGATAAATATAATGAATATATTCTTACTGGTCTTAGAACTTCAAAGGGTATAAATTCAAACTTTATTTTAAAGTCTTTTGATTGTGAAATTTATTCTTATTTTATTAATAAGTTGAAGTGTCTGCCCATGAAAGATTGCGTTGATATATTTGAGAATAATTTGGTTTTGAATCGAAAAGGAATATTAGTTTCAGATTATATTATCAATTATTTTTCGTTGTAGTTTTGGAAAGTTTTTTGTTATTTAAATAAATTATTTACAAAATATTGTATGGCTATTTATTATTATTCAGAAGATATAAAAAAACCAAAATTGAAGTATAAACTTATTTCTATATGGTTAAATACTTATATTCTTTATCAGGGTTTTGTCTTAGGAAGAATTAATTATATTTTTTGTAAGGATGATTATTTGAAAGAAATTAATATTAAATTTTTGAAACATGATTTTTTTACTGATATTGTAACTTTTGATAATACTATTGGTTCAAAACTTGATGCTGAGATTTATATAAGTATGGAAAGAGTACTTGATAATGCAATTGATTTTGGGTGTTCTTTTGAAGATGAATTTTTAAGAGTTATCATTCACGGGGTTTTGCATTTGATGGGAATTTCTGATAGTTCTGATGAGGATAAAGTTAATATGAGAACAATAGAGGAGGAATGTATTATTGTTTATAAGCGTTTGCAAAATGAATTTTTTAAAAGAATATGATATAATTGTTGTTGGAGCTGGACATGCAGGATGCGAGGCTGCTCTTATTGCTGCAAAGATGGGTAGTAAGGTTTTATTAATTACAATGGATCTTAATAGAATGGCGCAAATGAGTTGCAATCCGGCTATTGGTGGGATTGCCAAAGGGCAAATTGTAAGAGAAATTGATGCTTTAGGTGGCAATACAGGTAAAGTTGCCGATTTTTCAACTGTTCAATTTAGGATGTTAAACATGTCTAAAGGACCTGCTATGTGGAGTCCTAGAGCGCAATGTGATAAAATTAAATTCTCAAGCTTTTGGAAAGAATGTTTGGAAAATGAACATAATCTCGAATTTTGGCAAGGAAACGTAAACAAGATACTTTTTCAAGCTGGGTCTGTTTATGGAGTGGAAACTGATATAGGTGTTTGTTTTCGATGTAAATGTTGTGTTTTAACAACAGGAACTTTTTTAAATGGGTTGATGCATTTTGGAACTTTTCAAATAAGTGGGGGTAGAATTTCTGAACCCAAATCAAGTGGAATTACGGAACAGTTAATTTCTATGGGTTTTAAAAGTGGTAGGATGAAGACAGGGACTCCTGTAAGAATAGATAAAAGATCAATTGATTTATCTAAATTGGAAATTCAATGGGGAGATAATAAAAATGGTAGATTTAGTTATTATTTCGAGCCTGAAAATAAACTTAAGCAATTGCCATGTTATATTACATATACAAATAGTAAGGTTCATGAAGTTATTAAAAATGGATTTAAAGATAGTCCTTTATTTAATGGTACAATAAGAGGAATTGGGCCCAGATATTGTCCAAGTATTGAAACTAAGTTGATAACTTTTATTGACAAAAAGAGTCATCAACTTTTTCTGGAACCTGAGAGTGAAAATTCTATTGAATATTATTTGAACGGTTTTTCTTCATCTTTGGATTGGAATATTCAAAATGAAGCTTTGCATTTTATTCCTGGGTTTGAGCAAGCTATTATTACTAAACCGGGTTATGCAATAGAATATGATTACTTTATGCCTACACAGTTGAATAGAAATTTAGAATCTAAATTGGTTAAACATTTATTCTTTGCTGGGCAGATTAACGGGACTACAGGTTATGAAGAGGCAGCAGCACAAGGTTTGATAGCGGGAATTAACGCGAATTTGAGTATTGCTAATAAATCTCCTTTAGTATTAAAAAGGAATGAAGCTTATATTGGTGTTTTAATTGACGATTTAGTTACTAAGGGAGTTGACGAACCTTATAGAATGTTTACAAGTAGAGCCGAATATCGATTACTTTTACGACAAGATAATGCTGATGAACGTTTAACAAAACTTGGCTTTGAAATAGGTTCACTTTCGTTATCTAGTTTTAATTCATTCCTTAGAAAAATGAATTACAAAAATAGTATTCTTAGTTTTTGTCGAACTTTCTCTGTTAAAGGTTCAATGGTTAATGATTTATTAAAAATTAAAGGTACATCTTTATTATATCGTAGTGTTAAACTTGAATCATTATTATTGCGTCCTCAATTATCTATTTTTGATTTGTTGAGTTACATTAAAGAGTTTCAATTTATTTATGAGAAAATGGATCTTAATATTAGAAATGAAGTTATGGAATCGACAGAAATTTTTATTAAATATTCAGGTTATATTAATAGAGAAAAGTTATTAGCTGATAAAAATGGTCAATTGGAAAATGTTCGCATAATGAACAAATTTGAATATCAGTTAATTAATTCTTTATCTACAGAAGCAAGACAAAAACTACAAAGCTTTCAACCTGAAACTATTGGTTTAGCCAGTAGAATACCCGGAGTAACACCAAGTGATATTAACGTTCTACTTGTTTTATTGGGTTATTAATGTTCCACGTGGAACATTCTTTTTAAAATATTTTATCAGAATTGTGTAATAATGTACAATAATTTGTATATATGTGGCTATAACATTAAAAATTGTTTTCTAGGTTGCTTACTATATTAGCTTTTAAAAAATGTAAAAACAGAAATAAAACACTTTAATAAATCATTAATGTTAAAATAGAATTCAATAAACTATATTGAATTTGAAAATTTGTAACTAATTGTTTTGGATAATAAGTGTATAAAAAGACATATAACTAATATTTATCAATACAACTTAATGTAAATTAGTAATAAAGGTAATATAATTTTGTGAATTAATTTATAGATTTATTGTTTTTAATAATTCATTTTATTTTGTCATGAACCTGTTAATGGAATTGGTATAATAAGCGAATCTAATATTGATTATTCCTGCATATTGTATATTAAACTGATTAGATGAAAAAAAAAACTCGTTTATGAATAGCATCAAGGACACTATTAAACTATTACCTGAATTGCCAGGTGTATATCAGTATTTTAATAATGAGGACAAAATAATATATGTTGGCAAAGCAAAAAACTTACTTAAACGTGTGGGTTCATATTTTTCTAAAAAACATGATAACCGTAAAACAGCCATACTTGTTAAAAATATTGCTTATATAAAACACATTGTTGTAGAGTCAGAAGAAGATGCTCTATTATTGGAAAACAATCTAATTAAGAAATATCAGCCTCGTTATAATGTTCTTTTAAAAGATGATAAATCCTATCCTTGGATTTGTATTAAAAATGAAGCATTTCCTAGAATATTCTTAACTAGGAATGTAATCCATGATGGATCAATGTATTTTGGTCCTTACACTTCGGTGCCAATGGTAAAAACTATTTTGGAAGTTATAAAGAGATTATTCCCTTTAAGAAATTGCAATCTCAATTTGTCAAGTTCTAGTATTTCAAAAAATAATTATAGAGTATGTCTCGAATTTCAAATTGGGAATTGCAAGGGTATCTGTGAAAATTTGCAATCAAATGAAGACTATTTGGAAGGAATAAACCAGATTAAGGAGATATTAAGGGGTAATTTGTCTTCAGTGGAATTGTATTTGAAGGGTATAATGAATAAATTATCCAACGACTGTAAATATGAGGAAGCTGAAATAGTAAAAAATAAAATATCAATACTTGAAACGTACAAAAGTAAATCAACAATTGTAAGTGATACTATATCTAATGTGGATGTTTTTTCATTTGATGAGGATCAGTTATTTGGATATATAAACTATTTGCGAGTAATACAAGGATCAATTGTTCAATCGCATACATTAGAAATTAAAAAAAAACTAGATGAATCACGTGAGGAATTGCTTTGCTTGGGTGTAATTGAAATTAGACAAAAATTTGAATCAAATTCATTGGAAATAATATTACCATTTAGAATTGATATTAAATTGAATGAAGTTAAAATAATTGTTCCTAAAATTGGGCAGAAACGTAAATTGCTTGAGTTATCTGAAAGTAATGTAAAAATTTACAAATTAGAAAAACATAAACAGATTTCACTTAGAACACCACAAAGTAGATCCAATAGGATTTTAGAACAAGTGAGAAAGGACTTAAGATTAATGGAGCTTCCACATCGAATTGAATGTTTTGACAATTCGAATATTCAAGGAAATCAACCTGTTGCTGCTTGTGCTGTTTTTATAGATTGTAAGCCTGCAAAGTCTGAATATCGGCATTACAATATAAAGAATGTTGTAGGACCAAATGATTTTGCTTCAATGGAAGAAATTATTTATAGAAGATATAAAAAATTACTAAATGAAAACCAGGGCCTACCTCAATTAATTGTTATTGATGGAGGAAAAGGTCAACTTAGTTCTGCTTTAAAAATATTAGATGAACTCAATATTAGGGGAAGAGTGGCTATAATTGGTATAGCAAAAAAATTAGAGGAGATCATCTATGCAGATGATCCCATCCCTCTTTATCTTGATAAAAATTCAGAAACATTGAAAATATTACTACAGATAAGGAATGAAGCACATCGATTTTGTATTACTTTTCATCGTAACAAAAGGTCAAAAGAATTTATTCAAAATGAGCTTAAAGAAATTAGTGGTATAGGTGAAAAAACAATTGAAATACTTATGCGCAAATTTAAATCTATTAGGCGGTTACGTGAAGCCGAAAAAGAGGAAATAATAGATGAAATAGGAATTGTTAAAGCTGAAAAAGTAATTGAATTTCTGAAATAGAGGATTGCATGATTTGTTATATTTGATATTATATGAAATAATTAAAATAAATACCTGCAAAATTCCGATATACTGATGGTATGATTCATATTTTCATTAAATTCTTTATTTAGTAATTTTTGAATAGAATGATAATCATGTTTACATCCTTTAAGTGAATAAAGTGCTGTTTCAATTTTGTTATTTGAAAGGTTTGAGTTTTTTAGTGTTACATTTTGTATAATACCTTTTTCTACAAAGAAAGTAAAATCTATATCATAAAATAAAGTCTTATAGAAATAAATATAAATATATTGTGGAGAATAGCCAAATGTCCAATCCCATGATTTAAATTTGCTGATTGATAAGTTTTCTATGAATTCTATTTCTTCATCAAGTAAGGGCAAAATCGAATTATTTTCGTTTTTCAAAAAAACAGATTGAAATATTAGATGACAAAACTGTTCCATGTTTAGTGATGTAAATAGTTTATTTTTTATATTAGTGACTTGTGATTTAACGGATTTGATGGATTTATCCCGATACCTATCACCATTATTTTTTAATATTAATGACAGAGCATTAAGGTCCGAATTAAATAGCAATGTGCCATGAGATAATACACGATTTCGATATATATGCTTTGCATTACCGGAAATTTTCATATTGTCAATTTGAATATCATGGCGATCTGAAAGTTTCGCATTTAAACCTAAATTAATTAATACATCAATTATCATTACTATATTGATATCTAAGTTGCTTCTTTCAAGGTTAAAATTTGTTTGAATAAAACTGAAATTTATATTATTATAGTCTTGATAAACTGTACCACCTCCAGAAATTCTTCTTACTATATTTATATTGTTTTCAATTGCGTACATCAAGTTTATTTCTGACATTAAATTTTGATGTTTGCCTACAACAACGCAAGGTTTATTTATGTATAAGAAAAAAATATCTTCTTTGCTATTTTTTAAAAAATATTCTTCTGTAGCAAGGTTAAAATAGGGATCATTACTTTTTGAAAATATACAACGCATAATTTAAAATGTGATATTGATTTAATTTATACAAATATATTAATATTTTAGCAACCGTTTTTTTATCATATTCGAATACCGATATATTTTATTGTCATTTGTAAAATTTGATTTAGCATTGCTTTTCTTCTTGATTAGGATTCACAAATAAACCTTATTTGTTTATCTTTGGAAAATCATCTTTAATCTTATAAATTAGAACAACAATATTGGCATCTAATATCAAATTTTTTTACTATGAACACAATCAGAATTTCAATAATATTTGTGATCACCCTTATAGGAATCAAGTTTTTGTATGCCCAACAAGCAAAAATTTCGGAAACACAGATCTCACTTCTTACTTATCCTTTTTCGGATCCGGACCCAATTCCTAATCCTGGTAAAATGTATCCATATTTTCGCTTCGATGGATACTCGGCAAAAGGGTATGAACAAAAATGGAAAATGATAGAAATGGAAAATGACTATATTAAACTTTGGATAGCTCCGCAAATAGGAGGTAAAATATGGGGTGCAATCGAAAAATCGACCGGTAATGCCTTTATATATTTCAATCATGTAGTGAAATATCGTGATGTGGCCATGAGGGGACCTTGGACATCTGGTGGAATAGAAATGAACTTTGGTGTAATAGGACATGCTCCAACTTCAGCTACTCCTGTTGATTATTTTATGAAAACTAATGAGGACGGTAGTGCTAGCTGTTTTGTTGGAGCCATCGATCTTCCTTCAAATACAAGGTGGTGTGTTGAGATTAATCTGCCTAAGGATAAAGCATATTTCACTACTCGCTCAGTCTGGGATAATTCTTCCAAAATGAAGCAATCCTATTATCATTGGATGAATCTTGGAATAAAAACGGCTGGTAATCTTGAATATGTATTCCCCGGTAATTTCTTTCTCGGACATGATGGCACAGCCACACCATGGCCTGTGGATCAGAAAGGGAGGCAAATTTCCTGGTATGAGAAAAATAATTTTGGTAGTTATAAATCGTATCATGTATTTGGAGGTACTACAGGTTTTTATGGTGCATATTGGCATGATGATGATTTTGGGTTTGCGCATTATTCATCGTATGATGATAAGCCCGGGAAAAAGGTCTGGATCTGGGGACTTTCAGAGGAGGGTATGATTTGGGAAAAATTACTGACAGATACTGATGGGCAATATACTGAGATCCAATCTGGGCGTTTATTTAACCAGGCAGCAGAGCAAAGTAGCAATACACCCTTTAAAAACCGGGGATTTGCCCCAGGTTCAACTGATGAGTGGACAGAATATTGGTTTCCTGTTAAAAAAACAAAGGGATTAAAATTCGCAGTTCCAAAAGGATCTATTAATCTTTTACAAATTGGAACTAATCTTAATTTGTGGTTTTGCCCAAACGAAAAGATGGATGGAATTCTTGAAGTCAGGAAGAATAATGAAATTATTTTCACAAAAAAAATTAGTACACAGCCGATGGAAGTCATTCACGATTCAATTGAATATCATGATGACATTAAAATTATTTCAATTTGGTTAGACAAACGTTTATTGTATGATGCTAATCCTGATAAAGCTATGATCAAGCGGCCTATAATTCCAGCTGAAGAATTTAACTGGGAAACAGCGTATGGATGGTCACTGAAAGGAAAGGAACAAGATCGACAACGCAATTTTAGGAAAGCATATGAATACTATAAAAAGTCAATTGATATTGAACGTAATTTTGTACCATCTTTAATTGGATTAGCCAATCTGGCTTATCGTAATGCCGATTATTGTTTGTCATTAGAATATGCGTCAAAAGCACTTGCAGTGGATACATATGATGGTGAAGCTAACATGAATTATGGAAACGCTTCATTAGCTTTGGGCGATACAATTTCTGCAATTGATGGTTATTCTATCGCTGCAAGTTCAGTTTCGCAACGCTCTGTTGCATATGCATCACTTTCATCTGTTTATATGGGTCTTGGTGACTATCAAAAAGCACTTGAATATTCTAATAAATCATTGATATATAATCAATTAAACCAATCAGCTAATCAATTGAAAATCACCAGCTTACGAAAGTTGGGAATCATGTCGGAGTCAAGTTTTCACCTAACGTTAATGGAAGCCAGAGATCCGTTGAACCATTTTATTAGGTTTGAAAGATTCATATCCAACCCAACTTCTGAAAACAAGACAGAAGTACAAAATCATATCTCAAATGAATTGCCCCAGGAAACATATCTGGAATATGCAGTTTGGTATTATCAGATTGGACAGTTTTCTGATGCTTTGAAAATATTGGAACTTTTACCAGAAAATAGTCCTATCGTATTACTATGGGAGAGTTACTTGAATCATCTAAAAGGAAAACAACTTTTGGCAACTGACTTATTAAAAAAAGCTTTATTGATCAATCCTAAGTTTGTATTTCCTTTTAGGATTGAAACGTTAAAACCATTGGATTGGGCTGCCACTTTATCAAATGACTGGAAAATCAAGTATTATGAAGGTTTAATCTTTTTGAATACTGGTAATGTTGAAAAAGCATTCGATCTATGGAAAAATTGTGGCGAAACTCCTGACTTTTATCCCTTTTATATTGCTCGTACAAAGCTATGGAATCGGGGAAGTTCAGAAGCTTCAGCAGATGTGGAGAAAGCATTGATGCTCGCTGGAAACGATTGGCGTACCGGTTTATTTGCATCTAGATTTTTCCTTGATAATGGGAATTGTATGAAATCTCTGTTATTAGCAAAGGATTATTATTCAAGGAACCCACAAAATTATTATCTTGCGTTAAATTATGCAAAACTACTTGAACGAAATAATAGAAATAAAGAATGTGTCAGTCTGCTCCAAAAAGTACAAGTATTACCCAACGAAGGGGCTACTGAAGGGAGAATGATATGGCGCATTGCAAATATTGGAACAGCATTGGATGAAATGAAGGGTGGAAAATATAGCAAGGCTCTTAAAAGTATCGAAATGGCAAAACAATGGCCTGAAAACCTGGGTGTCGGAAAACCGTATCAAGTGGATGAACGTCTTGAGGATTATATTTCACTACGATGTTATGAAAAACTAATGGACAAAAATTCGGTTGGATTGATGCAGAAAAATATTACTCTTTATTATGATCAAATAAATGATCTTTCTGATGTTAATAATTTTTTTAGTGCTTTTGAATACAGAAAAATGGGCAATCAGGAAAAAGGTGATCAGATCATTAAAAAAATTAGCGACAGGAATCCGTCTTCAAAAATAGTTCAATGGTGCCTGGCCTATTATAGTGGCAATATTGATCAGGCATATTGTATTGCCAAACAAAGCAGTGAAGAAGATCGATTTTTTAAACTTTTGATTCGTGCATTTGAAAGCAGTTAGAGTGAAATTAATGCAATGTTGATTGTCTGGTGGTAAAAGAAGTAAAAATTCGGATAATTTCTATAAGGTTTATAAGTTCATATATTTCAACACACAGTTCTTTTGAGAGTAGATTAAAATAGACGATTACTGCCTTAATTGGGAAGTACCAAATGTAAATTGAAATCTATTAAGCAATATGGTTTCTCACGCGCTTGTATAAAGTATTTGATGGAAGAAATCTAATCCTTAAAAAAACATTTAATTAAGCTGAACCCGGTTTTGTATGTAGTCAAAAGCTACCAATAAGTTAAAATTGACTTTGACTGGAATGAAAGGAGGGACTTTCTGTGATTCGTTAGAGATATTAGGAGTAAAAAAAAATTTATCAGCCATTCAAGATGAATTTAGCTGATTTATGATAATTGATATATTAAGAGGGAATTTGTGATCAATATAGAATGTAATATAAATGGGGTAGTTCTGAGACTACCCCTTCATTGATCACTGAAACGCTTTTCTATCTTTCAAAAAATCGTTTTTAAAGCTGAATTAGATTATATTTTATAGGATTGTATAATAAATTGTATAAAAATTTTAACAAATAACCCCTTTCGGAAGTCATCACCTAAATACGTCTTCTGATTCAGAGCAAGCAATTATTCCTAAAAATGTCATATAGAAGTAAATACTAATCCAGATGCTTTACCTTATCAAAAGCCTGGGAAAGGTCGTTGATGATATCTTCTACATGTTCGATACCTACCGACAACCTGATTAATCCAGGCACTACGCCTGAAGATTTTTGTTCTTCTTCAGACAATTGTTGATGGGTAGTTGAGGCAGGATGAATGATCAGTGTTTTTGCGTCACCAACGTTGGCAAGATGGCTGACCAGTTTTAGACTGTTTATAAACTCATCAGCAGCTACTGTTCCACCTTTAATGTGAAACGACAAAACACCACCAAACCCAACTTTCAGGTATTTTTTGGCAAGTACATGATACGGACTGTTCTGGAGACCGGGGTAATTGACCTTCTTTACCTGAGAATGTTGTGATAACCAATCTGCAATAATCCGGGCATTTCCAACATGCCGGTCAACACGTAATGTTAGTGTTTCGAGACCTTGCAGCAGCAAAAAAGCATTAAAAGGGCTTAATGCAGAACCATAATCGCGCAATCCTTCCACCCTTGCTCGAATAATAAAAGCAATATTTCCAAATGGACCGTTAGAGCCAAATACATCCCAGAAGACCAATCCATGATAACCTTCAGAAGGTTCTGTGAATTGTGGAAATTTGCCGTTACCCCAGTTAAAATTTCCTGCATCCACAATTACCCCCCCAATTGTAGTCCCATGTCCGCCAATCCATTTGGTAGCCGATTCCACCACAATATTAGCACCGTGCTCAATTGGGCGAAAAAGGTAACCTGCTGTTCCAAAAGTGTTATCAACTACCAATGGGATATTATTTTTTTTTGCGATGGCTGCAATTGCATCAAAGTCCGGGATATTAAACTCGGGATTTCCAATGGTTTCGAGATAAATTGCTTTTGTTTTGTCATCAATTGCTTTTTCAAAATCAGCAGGATCGTCGCCATTTACAAATTTTACCTGGATGCCAAGCCTTTTAAACTGAACTTTGAACTGGTTGTAAGTCCCCCCATACAAAAAAGAAGTGGATACAAGATTGTCTCCCGTCTGTAAAATATTGGTTAATGCAATAAACTGAGCAGCTTGTCCGGAGGAGGTGGCCAAAGCAGCAACACCGCCTTCAAGGGCAGCAATCCGCTTTTCAAAAACGTCGGTGGTAGGATTCATGATCCTGGTATAAATATTTCCAAACTCCTTCAGCCCAAAAAGGTTGGCTGCATGTTCGGCATTATTGAATACATAGGATGTGGTCTGATAAATAGGAACAGCCCTTGAATTAGTGGCTGAATCGGCCACCTGTCCTGCATGGACCTGCAGGGTTTCGAATTTTAATGAATGATCTGACATAAATGATTGAATTTGAAATTTATAATGATTGAATTTGCCTTATATTCCCTTTTCCTTTACTTGAAATGAAGACTAAGTATATTTTGAAAAATAGGAATTTTAAAACTGAAGCTACCAACACATTCGTTGGAAATATTTTATGTTGCAACAACAACCGAAAACCATGGGAATGGTTTCTTTCATCAGAACTGAATTATTTACGGTTTGTACAGCTTTCATCTATTGATTTATTAAGGGTACAAATATCTTTAACGAATAAAAATTAAAAAATACCTATTATTAGGTATTTTTTAACACTGGTTGACATACTTCCCATCAATCAATTTAAATCCGATGCTTTCGAGATAGGCATTGTGGGCCTTGCTTTGGGGCTCAATATAAAAATAGCGGTAACCTAAAAAATTAAAACATCGTAATTCGCAATTGTAAAAAGTATTGGCGAGCTGAGATTTGCGGTATTTAGGCACCATATAATCCAAGCAGATCCTGATGGTTTCCGAATTTTTTATTTCTGCAATAACCAAACCAATTGTTTCCATATCCGTTAAAACCATCGCTACCAGAAATTCCTGTTCGATATTAAAATCAAATCGTGGAAAATATTTCAGAATATCATCACGATAAAAATTGAGGAAATGTTCAAGGAAGGGATCGTCATGATCTGAAATAATGATAATTTCCAATTGCTTTTGCCTATTATTTTGAGTTCGGAACCGACCGATTCCAATAACAATAGCGAGTAAAGCCGAACCGGTGAGAAGATAGGAATGGGAGAGCCCCCCCCCAAAGC
>TBL_comb47_HYPODRAFT_10005555_pt1 | contig 14011 bp, 30 predicted proteins | sample TroBogypolimnion_40_FD_10682 | JGI IMG/M metagenome (IMG submission 10682)
GACAAGTGAGAGTTGTGGTGCTGGTCATTCATATTATAAGAGGGGGCAGAATCCTGGTATTTGGTATGGTTATTCGGCCCCGATTGGTATATCTTGGTGGAAAGAAGTGACATATCAGGAGGCATCGAAGGTACTAGGGCTGGAAGATGAAGTCCCCCTGAATAGGACAAGTTTAAGTTTCAGTGTTAAGGTCAATCCATTTTTGAGTAAAGCCATTCAAGAATATTGGTTCAGTGAAGGATTTGAATGGCGTAATGGGGGTCGTATTATACTGAATTCACAGTATGACTATTTGGTATTGAATGGGGACGGGAACTTTGCTATTACTTATGCCACTCGCCAAGAAGATCTCAATCTTGGTGATAGTATATATTATGCTGGTGCAGATTGGGATTTGATTGTAACACTGACTAATTATATTAAATCAATTAAGAATGTCCCTAAGTATAATTCGGTGTGGGAATTTGTGTATATTAGTGATAATAGTAAAACCACAAAATGGAGAAAAATGGGATTTAAATCTGAATGTAAATATTATATTCGTGGTTATGACCTTGACGATAAAAATATTGAAAAAACGTTTACCAAGAGTAAAATTGTTGGTGGTATGGATAAGGTAACAAAACGACCATTGGAGAATTAAACATGAGTCTAGTAAAATTTACCAAGATATGCGGAACAATTGGGCAAAACTAAGATATAAAAATGAACAACAAATTAAAAAAATTAATGGACGATATTAGATATTCACCGTGGAGATTTTGGAGTCATACTTGGTTCACACGACATCTTCCAAAACATATGTGGTGGCACTTGACCAAAGGCTTCTGTTATTGTGAAACATGGTCAGCATATACATCCATCGCTAAATATGCATTGCCACGTTTAAAGTATTTAAAAGACCATAGACACGGCACTCCAACACAGATGTTTGAATTACCAACACATGAACAATTGGCTGTTAAGGCATATGAAATCTATTTAAAACGAATTGAAAATGGTGAAGATGGCACACCGGAAGATGATTGGAAAAGTGCTGAAATGCATTTCTTTTCTACATATAACGAAGAACAAAGTGAAGCGGCATCTAAAAAATGGGCAGAAACATTGGATGAAATGGCATATGCGTTGGAATGGTGCATTAACGAAGATTGGGATAAAGAAGGAATTAGAACTGGTGAAACGGAACCGATTGACCCCAATGATGAATTAGATAAAATGTGCTATCAATATGGCGAAGAAAAGCCAGTATATGATTGGGATAGAATGAAGGAAGTTCAAAAACGTGTTGATAATGGGCTGTTACTTTTTGGAAAATTTTTCCAAAATTTGTGGGATTAATATACAAAGGAATAGATAATATGGGAATACCAACGGGAATTTTATGGGCAGTATGGGTAATAGGTATAATTATGGCTGGAGTAAGTGTAGAGTTTGTGATAGATGGAGACAGGGATGCCAGAAAAATATGGGGTGTCTTTGCGATATTCTGTCTATTAACAATTCCGTGGTATCTTAGTGGATTACACGAACTTGATGCGTATCCGTACACCACAAATATTGTTGGAATTGTAGAAACAGAAACATTAAAGACAGGAATTAAGATTTCAGTGGTTAAAACAGATAAGGAAATTATTAATATATCTGATAAGTTTCACTCACTACTTCCAGACGGAGCAACCTATACAAAATTGGTTAAATCAAATAAATGTGCCAATGGTCTTTTGTATAACTATGATGATATTGATGGTTGGGCACCCAAAGGAAATTAATTATGTCATACTATGATGAATGTCATGGACAACATGCCGCCTGTGATGTGTGTGATGGAATGAGAAATGACCCACATACTGGATGGGGTGGATTTGCCGACCATTATGCAAAGAAACATTTCAGTTCAACCGAAGAAAGAGATACATACTACGAAGATAAACGGAAGAATGGAGAAAGTCCAGAACGAGAAACGTGGGAAGATGATGATTAATACTGATAAATTGTTTGATAGAAACGATGATGCTTTTAACGAAATTGACAGTTTTCTTGATGTTGTTGACAAAAGACTGTAAGTGATATATATTGGTTGTATCGTGAATCAGATATAAGATATGAAACACGGTAATAAGTAAAAATAACTTAGATAAGGATATAAGATTATGTTAAAAGAAAAGACAGCTAAAGCTGATGTTGGTATTATTTGTGGACGTTTTCAAATCCACGAAACATTCTGAACATGTTGATTTAATTAACACTGTTCGGAAAAACCATGACCGAGTTATTGTATTTTTGGGTAACTCTCCTATTCGTGGTTCTCTAAACAATCCATTGGATTTCCGTGCTCGTCGGGCTATGTTCAATGAACAATTCCCCGATGTTGAAGTCCATTACATCAAAGACACACGGGACGATGAATTGTGGACTAAGAATTTGGATAAAATGATTGGTGATTTACTTGTTCCCGGTCAGACTTGTGTCCTATATGGGAGCCGTGATAGTTTCTTAAAGGGTTATAAGGGCAAACGAATTACATGTGAATTAGAAGCAACTACATTTGTTTCTTCCACAGAGATTCGTAAAAAAGTAACTAATAGCTACCCTGCAACAAAAGATTATCGTGCTGGTGTAATTGCCGGTGTTGCCAATCGGTATCCTTCTGTATTACCGACTGTTGACGTGGCGGTTATCAATGATAAGGGCGAAATTCTATTGGCTCGTAAACCCGATGAAAAGCAATATCGTTTCATTGGTGGTTTTGCAAGTCCAGATAGCGAAAGTTATGAGGATGATGCAAAGCGTGAAGTAATGGAAGAATCCGGCGTTGAAATCGATGATATTAAATATATCGCTTCTTTCAAAATCAACGACTGGCGTTACAAATCGGAAACTGATAAAATCAAGACATTACTTTTTACTGCTAAATATGTCTTTGGTCGTCCAGAAGGTGCTGATGATGTTGCAGAGGTTAAGTGGGTTAACTGGAGCAGTTTCAATGCCTTAGTTGATATGGTGGAGGAACATCGTCCATTATGGTACAAATTAAGTAAAGTTTTAACGGGAAAATAAACGATTGACAAATAATATAAAAAGGATAAAAAGGATAAAAAGGATATAATAAATAATATGAAACTACCTATTAATACAATTCTGTTGGGTGACGCATACAAGTTTACGCATTGGCTTCAACTTCCTAAAGGTTGCACACGAATCGGGGGATATGGTGAAAGTCGGGGAACAAAGTTAAAAATCAATTACAATGTTTTCTATGGACTTCAGGGGTTTAATAAAGATTACCTAGAAGGTAAAGTAATTGAAGAATGGATGATTGTTGAAGCCAAGGAAATTCTTGGTGATGTTTTTGGAACGCAAGAATATTTCAATGAAGCTGGTTTCCGACGCATCTTAACTGTTCATGGTGGAAAACTCCCGCTTCGGATTAAAGCTGTCAAAGAGGGACGCAAAGTTGGTTTGAAGAATGTTCTCTTTACCATTGAAAATACTGATGACCAACTCCCGTGGTTGACACAATGGATTGAAACTATGTTGCTTCGGGCAATTTGGTATCCCACTGGCGTTGCAACGATTAGCTCGGCAGTTAAGGATTTAGAAAAGAAATATGCCAAGATTTGCGGTTGTGACCTTAATCCATTTTTCTTAAATGATTTTGGCGCAAGAGGAGTTTCTTCGCATGAAAGTGCTGTAATTGGTGGTTCTGCCCATTTGGTTAATTATTGGGGAACAGATACCGTTGAATGTTTGCCTTGGTTAAAGAGTCGCTATGGCAAGGGCGCATTTGGATATTCTGTTTTCGCTTCGGAACATAGCACCACAACTGTTTATGGTAAAGCGGGAGAATTGACAGCATATCGTAATTTCTTGACGGTTGCACCTAAAGATAAGTTGGTGTCGATTGTTATTGATTCTTATGATACAGAGAATGCAGTTAAGAATTTGTTGGGTGGAATGTTAAAGGATATTATTCTTGGACGAACAGCACCAACAGTATTCCGCCCTGATTCGGGTGACCCTGTTGAAATGTCGTTGAAAGTTATGACTTGGTTATGGGAAATCTTCGGCGGAACAATTAACAAAAATGGATTTAAAGTTCTAAATCCCAAGGTTAAGGTTATTTATGGCGACGGGATTAATTTGAATAGTATTGAAGATATTATTAAAAATCTTGTTGAACATGGGTTTAGTATTGAAAATATTGTATTCGGTATGGGTGGTAAACTGTTACAGTCGAGTGTTGATAGGGATACATTTCAGAACGCTTGTAAGGCGAATTGGGGTGTTGTTGACGGTGTTGAAATTGAAATTTACAAAGACCCAATTACGGATATCGGTAAGAAATCGAAGCGTGGTAAACTTAAACTTATCTTCAAAGACGGAGAGTTTCACACAGTATCGTTGAATGATGAACCAAATTATAATGATGAATTGGAAACAGTATTCTTGAACGGTGATGTGATAAGGGAACAAACCTTTGAAGAAATCCGCAAACTAGCAGAATAAAATGTAAAGGATTAAATAATTGCATGAAATCTACAATTCACTTAACTAAATCCGAAGTTGGTAATATCATTAAAGAATACTTTGAATCGCAAGGATATGTTGGAATATCAGATATATCGTTTGATATTGGTCAAGAGTGTGAAGGTTATGGTGCAATGGAATCCTATTCGTATGTGTTTCGTGGTGCCAATGTTGGTGTTGATGTCCAGCCAATAATTAAGAAGAAATAATATGCTAACTGAACAATGTAATAAATCTTTCGCTAATGGTGTAGTATATCTATTGAATACAGAAGATAATTATCCACTGGAAGTCACCGATACTTGGCTTCCTATTAATACAAAGGATGCTATCGGAAGAAAGCAAAACATGCTAACTTCATATGACGTGGGAGACAGGTCTGAACGTTATTTAATTGGTATTTCTACGATGTCTGGTTGTCCAGTAAAATGCCGTTTTTGTGCGACAGCAAAATTAAAAAGATGGCGGAATTTAACAGCGGAGGAAATGGTAGAACAAGTAGATTTCATTGTTAATAAGAACCCACAATTTAATCCGGCCAATAGTAAAGAATTTAAATGTAATATGACAAGGATGGGAGAACCATTTTTAAATATTATTGAAGTTAAAAAAGCAATTAAAATTCTTGTTGAAAAATATCCAAACATTCATATTTTTGTTTCGACTGTTGGTATTCAAGGTAGCGACTTTGGATTTGTTAAGGATAACGTTACCTTGCAACTATCTCTACACAGTCTTGATGAAGCGCGTAGGGATGATTTGATTCCAATTAGCCATAAAATGACATTAAAGGAATTGGGCGATGTTAGAACTAAGAGTAATTTAAAAACTACTTTAAATATGACATTGGTTGATGAAAAGGATTTTGATATTAATAAGTTGAAGGAATATTTTGATCCACAACATTTTTTTGTAAAACTTTCTCCTATTAACACTAATGCCATTTCAGAACAAAATGGTTTGGGTAGGGGAATTATCGAAGCAGTAAACCTAATATAAGGATTATATGGAAAACATTAAACAACAACTAGAAGATGCTGGATATCAGTATGCCGTTGCCGTTGCTACACAAGCCGAAATTGAAGCTGGTGCGGCATGTGGGCAATTGGCTATTGTTACCAATGAAGTCGTTGAGTAACTGTAGCAGGCGGTTGGCAGTAATCCAGGAAAACTGCTAAAATTTAAAAATAATTGTTGACATTTTGGAAAAGTTGTATATACTTATAATTACAACATGAGGCACATTATGAAAAATACAAAAATTACATACTGTTTTGCTCCCAAGAAACAACCAGTCATTAAGGTTGTGAAAGAGGGAAGGCTCATGGCAAGAACACCAATGAAATTCGATAAGACACCAAGCGAAAGTGTGGTTCTTACGAGTTTTACTTACACTAATAGCACAGTGAAGTAACCTTTAAGAACCTTCTCTTAAAATTATAAACTGGATTATAAATCCCTCTACACTTATACCATTGTCTAGTTCCAGTTGAAAGGGATTATCAGTTAATCAAAGGGTATTGAATACTGATACATTTGGAAGTAAATTGTTGTTTGACAAATTAATTTATTGCGGGTAAATCGAAGGGTTCAGATGCGGGTTTCATAAGCCTGTTAAGATGGTTCAACTCCATCACCCGCAACGGCTTAGTATTGGTTTTATGTGGGATTGGTAATATTCTGTTAAAAATTGGTTTGTTTTCTTTTTTGAACATAATCTACTAATATCCATAGTAATAAGAGATATACCTAAAGATTGCATTTCGCATTTTTTAGATGTATCATTGTCTTGGCACCGTTTTAATCTTTCATCTCCGTATATCGGAAAATAATGAACAGGTCCATTTAATTCTATGGCTAATTTAAAATCTACAACATAAATATCAATTTCTAATTTTGAAGATAGTATAGTTCTATTATTTTCTAATATCGTAAGAGATGGATAGTCCATTTTGATAAGATTACATAAAAATGTTTCGGCTCTACTTCGTCTACAACTATACGACTTGTGATTATTAAGGTTTTGATACTTCATTCTACACGATCTAGAGCAAAATGGAATTCCGTTTTTATTATTTTTGGGAGATAGGTCGTTCTTAGTTTTCAATAAAAGTAATCCACACTGACCACAATTACACATGCACTTTATTTCTATTTTTTTAACCTTTACCGTTTTTATTTTCTTGGTTTTAGGATTTTGTCGTATTTGTATAATTTTTGGAGCTTTTTCTGGTTTTATTTTATAAACGTGATTTTTGTATCGTTGTTTGTTATTATAAATAGCCGCACAACTTCGAGAACAAAACACAGATGTTGGAGTTTTTATAGAACTTTGTTTTCTAATAATTTGTTTATTGCATGATTTGCATGTATATTGTTTTACATATTTTGATATAGTAAAATCTTTGAAACATTGGGGGTTGCAGAAAAAATGATTTCTTCCCCGTTTAATACAGGATTTTACATGTCTACATTCTTTTTTAAATGGGATATGGCAACAATCACATTCAACATCTACCATTGTATTTGATTTTAATGTAGAAAGTTCATTTATCTTATGGCTTAATATTTTCATAATCTTTTTTGTTATTACTCATAAATAGTATCACGCTACAAAAATGTTCAATTTATTTTGTTATTGACATAAATGATTTTTTGTGATATAGTTATACTTTACGGTCCTATAGATTAATTGGAATAAAATCGTTCCCCTTTCACGGGAAAGACTCCGGGTTCAATCCCCGTAGGGAGTACAATTTACATTAATGTAAGCCTGTGTGGCTCAGTGGCGACTGCACCTGTTTTGTAAACAGGAATATAAACATCGGGGGTTCGAGTCCCTCCGCAGGCTCAATAATTTTATTATAGATTTTCGACTCTTTCATTTGGCTCATTACTATTTATTAGTATATGAATACAACTAAAAGAAACGGATTATCATTTTCTGCCGCTGGAAAACTTGGATATTTAGCGGCAAAAAATACAATACAAAAACAAAAACAAAAACGAATTGATAAATACAATTTAAATCCAATAAAATGTTTGTTTTGTGGTAATGGCATACCATATGAAAAAAGACACTTTTCAAAATTCTGTGGACATTCGTGTGCAGCGGTATTTAACAATAAAAAACGTGGATTTGATTCACACAAATTAGAGAAAGAAAATTATTGTTTATTGTGTAAAACGAAAATTGATCCTAGAAGAGATTATTGTGGTAAAACTTGTTTTGGAATTAAGAAAACAGAAGACATGTTAAAAAAAATTGATTGTGGTGAATATACGATTAAAAGTAACAAATCATATAAATTATACTTGATAAAGAAGAAAGGACATAAATGTGAATTATGTGGTTTTACAGAGTGGTTGGATAAACCAATTCTTCTTATTTTAGATCATATAAATGGGAATAGTGATGATTATTCTTTGGAAAATCTACGAGTAATTTGTTCAAATTGTGATTCAACATTGTCAACATATAAAAATAGAAATGCTGGTAATGGTCGGTATTCTCGTCGTCAAAGATATGCTGCTGGAAAAAGTTATTAAAGGATTATATATGAAAAACGAATATACACAATGTTTATTAGTTAATGGGGATTTAACAGAAGTTGCTTGGATTCCCAGTAAGTTCGCGTCTATTGGTAAGTGGATTCGCGTTACAGGTGGTATTCATTGGTATATTATGGAGAAGTGGATGAAATTGGATAAAGAATCTGTTGAGAGTAATTGTAAAGATTACCGCACACAAAGACAAGCATCTGATATTTAATTAATATTACTATTTATTAGTATATGGATTCACACACGGTAAAGTTAAAAGAATGGGAAAAGTCATTAAAGAAATTACAGGATGATGTGTGGATGTATTATAGTGGTAGTGGAGACATTCAGGCTATATTTGGACAGCAGAATGGTATGTCTATTGAATTACAATTGATGAATTTCCCACAGTTTAAAGACCGTTGGGATAAACTTAGAAACGAATATCTTAAATTAGTTTCTTGACATTCTTCTGAAATGTTATAGAATGGTTATATGAAACTGAAATACAAACATTTATTAGTAGTAATCATTGGAACCGCTATTATTTTTGGAATGGGTTGTATTAGACCGCCGGAACCCAAGGACAGTTTTACAATTAATAATATGCAAAATGATAGAATTAAGATTGAACGGATTGGTGATGAATAAACCAAACACGTTAACTTGCGTTTATTGTGGAATGGCATATCCGGAAGGCACTCCGCCACATGGAAGTAAAGTATTGACTGACCACATTAAAATTTGTGAAAAACACCCTCTTAGAGAATCTGAGAATAGAATTGTTGAATTAGAGAGACAAGTAAGTGTTATGCAACAGATGATTCGTAATCATGCCAACATTGATGAAAAGTGTGAAAAATATGAACAGGTTTTAGAGGATATTCAACGTATGTTTGGTTGTGACCATTTAAAACAAGGCGGGGATGCTGTTTATAATATTAGTCGTCATGTAAGGGAGTTAATTGATAAACAATGAATTATATATGTCACAGTGGGGGTTGCCAAGGGTCGGATATGTTTTGGGAGAATGAGGGTGCTAAATATGGTGTAAAGACCATTGCTTATTCATTTTATAACCACAAACAAGATTCTAAGAACCCTAAAGTGTTAACTGTTGATGAATTGAATGAGGGGTTTGAGCATGTGATGTATGCTAATAAGTCTCTTAAACAGTATCCACAGGGTCAACCACAATATATTAAGAATTTGTTATCAAGGAATTGGTTTCAAGTTAAGAATAGTGATGCTGTATTTGCTGTTGGTAAATTCAAGACTAAGAAAATTGTAGATGGTGGGACAGGATGGGCAATACAAATGTCATTAGATTCTAATAAACCCACATTTTTCTTTAATCAGCCTACAAATTGTTGGAATGTATATGCATATGATGGTCAAGAATTTAGGGTTATGTATGAAATACCAAAATTGACTGAGAATTTAGCTGGTATTGGAACCCGTGAATTAAATGATAATGGTAAGAACGCTATTATCGAAATCTACAAACACAATTTCAGTTGACATTATCATAGAAAGTGGTAGAATGGTTATATGAAACATCCATTATATTCAAATAGAGTGATTCGCCACGCTAAGTTACTTACCGATGCTGGTTTTAGTATTGATATGAAATGGTATGATAACCACAAACCCGTAACAGACAGAGAATTGACCAATGTTGATAAGTTGATTTATTGGAAGCGTGGAGATATTCGACTTACATTTTTTGATTATTACAACGTTTCTGTTAATCATCTGGTTACAAACATATTATATCAGGCAGAATATCAGATGAAACGAAAAGCCAGTGTTGAATTTACATCATTGGTAAAGGAATAATTATGGATATATTTAGATTGACATATTTTAATTGTAGTTCGGACACCAAAAGTAAATGGGAGTCAACATATCGTTATGAGGTATATGGTAGTGGAGAGGCGATATGTGATATGTATCGTAATTTAAAGAACTTGGCCGAAAAAACTGATGCTTGTGTGCCTCGGTTTCTTGAAATTTATAATAAAGATGGTGTTAATCTTACAGAGGAATATAGGAAACGTGGTAATCCCGGAGTAATATATAATACTTTAAATACTTTCTCGTGATTTATGGAATATACACCGATTACATTTACAAAAACAATTGCTAGAACGTATCATCGTCTATGGTCTAAGCCTGATTTTACTACATTTACCGACGAATTTATTAGAATTAGGAAGAATATGGGTGATTGTGAAGAAGATTTTAGATGTTTTATGTGTGATAAACCGCATGTAATTAACGAAGGAATTGGATTGGCGTGTTTCAGAGAAGTCGGAAATAAAGTTATATGTAATGATTGTGCAATGAGGAAGATATGATACCAAATATCAAACAACCTACTGCGAAATATCCTATTAGTGTATATATTGGTAAATATCCGGATGCCGAGTGGGTTTTCATTGAAGACTTTAAGGGAACATATAGCGAAGCATTAGAATTGATTGGCTGGTATCAAGCAATGATTCCACGGACAGGAAACTGGAAAAATAGTTTTAGAATTTGGGATAATCGGTGGTAATATGAAAAAATTAAAAGATATACCGTCAAATTTTACAGAACTTGCTGAAGTGGAAGATGTTATTGGTGATAGTGAATCACTTACTGAACACGATTTAACTCAATTTGATAAGCAATTGAAACCGTTTGGATTGGAAGTAGTTACATTCGATAACGGACAGGCTTTAAATTGGTATATTCAAAAAAGATATTGACATTAATTATAAAACGGAGTAATATAAATATATGAAAATCAAAAATACAAAAACAATTACTGTTCAAGACTGGGATGATTGCGTTGTAAAGACTTATGGACGACCATATAGTTTTCAACAACAGAGTGGATGTCAGGACCGTGGGGTTCATCATTTAACTGTTCCTGATTATGCTGAAGATTTTGAAAATGATTCTATCCCAGAAGAAGTAAATGTTGAAGAAATGGGTGTTAGCTTTAAAGCTTGGTTGGCACGTGACCCTAAACAAATGTTACCAAGTGAGGATGAAAAAGAAAGTTATTGTTTAGATTTATTTTGGGAACGAAACTTTTATCCAGATATTCAAATGGTAGCCAATGATTTACACAAACGAGGGTTGTTAGACGCTGGTGAATATAGTATTGAAATTGATTGGTAATATTTATGAAAACGATTAAAGATATTATATTAAGAGCATTTGAACAAAAGAAACGCCGTGGTTATGAGCATATCTTTTGGGCAATTGATTTACATGATACTGTTATTGAAGGTAGATATAATCGTTATAATGTTGGAGCCGGTATATATCCATACGCTAAAGAGGTATTACATTATTTATATAATAGTAAGACACACCGAACTATTTTATGGACTTCAAGCCACGATGATAGCATTAATGATATATTGGTTAAACATCAATTAAATTTTCATTATATAAACCGTAATCCAGAGTGTCCATCTGATAAGTTATGTAATTTTGATGATAAGTTTTACTTTAACATTTTGTTAGATGACAAATCTGGATTCGATCCGATTACAGATTGGTTAGTCATTAAAGAAACATTGGAAGAATTGGGAGAAATGAAATGAATAGACCTTTTAAATTTAGAGTGTTAGATATTATGACAAAAGAGTATTTCTATCCAAAGGAATATAACTCTGAATACCATTTTATGACAAATTTGGATTTTAGTGTTTTTACAACCGATTTCGGAAGAGATGTAACAGATTTGTCTGATAACGCTGAATATGTTATAGAACAGTTCACGGGGTTAAATGATAAAAACGGCACACCAATTTATGAAGGTGACGTTGTTGAATTACATTTTAATGAAGAAAGTGAAACACAAATTGGCGTAGAAACCGTTAAATGGGATAAAATTTTATGTGGTTTTTATCCATTCAATCAAAATTATGAGGGTCTAGAATATGTTGAAGTGGTAGGTAACAGCAATGACTAATAGAATTATAAAGTATAGAGTTTGGAATATTATTGATAAGAAGATGTATTCTTCTGAAAGTATTGATTTAAAATTTTCTAATAAAGGATTGGTAGAAATTATTTTTTGGGACGGAGCTAATGGAACCACCGATACATTACTTTGGTGTGGTAATGGTAAATATGAGGGAAACCTAATTCCTTTACAATTTACTGGACTATTGGATAAAAATGGTAAGGAAGTTTTTGAGGGGGATATTGTAGTCCGAGAAAAAGATGTAAATTATCTCGTTGGTGGTGACATTCGTAAATACTATTATCTCATTGAATGGGTAAATGGTGATACATTTGATATCAATGGTGGAGAATATGCCGGACTTTATACAGGATTTATGGCAAAATTTGTAAAGACGGATAATGCTGACTCTGAAGATGGACTTGGTGAATTTACGCCAATTGGGAATGGATTTCAATTTGAGAATTATGGATGTGAAGGATTGGAAGTTACAGAGTGTAATGTTGTCGGTAATATATTTGAGAATAAGGAGTTATTGAAATGAGAGACATTAAATTTAGATGTTGGTGGAATGATAGATTTACATATTCATGTAGTGAAGAATATAAACGAGAATATGCATTTATTCAGTTTAATGTAGGATTTTCACACTATGACCCAAAAGAGTTTGTTATTCAACAATATACTGGATTGAACGACAAAAATAACAAAGAGATTTATGAAGGAGATATACTCGAAGGACTTGATTTTACAGCAGATGTATTTTGGGATAGAAATGAACCATCTTTTCAATTAAAGACAAGTAATGGCTGCGGCGCATTTATTAATGAAGACTACATAAAAAATTTCAAAATTATTGGTAATATCTTTGAAAATAAGGATTTATTGAAATGAGTGCTGATGCTAGAATATTAGATGTTACTAAGGAAGTAGAATTGAGATTGGTGTGTCATAATTGTGGTAGAGATATTGATTTAGACTATCCTACGTTTGGTCACCCAGAGTGTGCCGATGATAAAAATCAATTGAAAGTGGATTACCGATTTAAAAATTTGGAGTGGTAAATTATGTTAGAAGAAATTAATGAAACCGATGAATATACCGATTTGTTGTTGTATCAATCTGAACTTAAAGTTAAACGATTGGAAAATAAACTATCTAAATTGAAATTTGTTATAGAAAATAGAATGCCTGTTAAACCGTGGACTTCATTGGATAAACAGTTTTGGTCAGAAATTGAAGAAGCATTATATGAAACCGTATAGTAAATCTGATAAACCAATGGTCGGTAAAGTCGGTGGTCATAATCCTGATATATGTGATATTTGTAGTAATAAACATTTTAAGAAATCAAAGAAACGAACACGACAAATAGTTAAACAAAAATTGTTTGATGAATTATATGGAGAACAATAAAATGCATAACTGGATTAATGTTAATGATAAGCTTCCGGAAGATGGTCAATGGGTGTTTGTTCATTTAAATATAAACAATTGGGGTTCTATACCAGAGGTATATTATCAAACAGCGCAATTTCGTCGTGGTATATCATTAGAGGACAGAAATAAAATGAAATCCGGTGAAATTGAAGATAAAGATTATACTTCATATGAAGGGTATAAATCAAAACGTAGTAATATTCATATGAGTGCTGATGAAGGTATGAACAATGAAAAACCTTATGTATGGCAAGAACACGGTCCAATGTGTCATTTTGGTCAAGATGTTGATTATTGGATGTTTATACCAAAATTAAAAAAGGGTTAATTCGGATTTGTATTTTGATAATGGTCCTATTATTAAAATTAATAAAAACAACTTGTTGTCAGTGTAAATAATGGGTGTATGGTGTAATGTAGCACAAGGGCGAATATACTGAGCACGGGTTCGACTCCCGTTACATCCACAAAATAAACACTTGACATTTTATAAAATATAGATATAATGAGTAATATGAACGATACCCCAAC
>TBL_comb47_HYPODRAFT_10005556_pt1 | contig 14011 bp, 7 predicted proteins | sample TroBogypolimnion_40_FD_10682 | JGI IMG/M metagenome (IMG submission 10682)
CCGCATTCACAATTAAATAAATATTTTTTATTAGTCCCTTTTGTTATATCTCTCGGTTTAACTATATTCTTATCACTCCAATAAATAGCTTTTGGATGTAAAGCAAATGAATTAATTAAACATGATTTACACTCATTATTATTACATAATTGTAAATTATGACAGAAAGGACACCAAAAATTTTTACAATTTTTAATAATTTTATTAAAGTTATGTCCACAGTCATTACACGTGAACCATGCTTTATGATGGCTATTTAATGCGTATTCGCTTGGTGTTTTAGTATTTAACTCATAATTCCAGAATTTAGCTTTATCATGCGTTCCAAAGTTTATATAAAATATAATATAAATTGAATATTAAAAATATTAATCAATTTTTATAAAAATTGAAATAAAATTACATAATATAATAGTAATAAATAATAGTAATAAACAAAATGTTTAAATATATAACAAATATTAATCCATTAAGAACTCGTGAAAGTAGAATATTTCCTACTAATAATATTCTTATAAATAATCCAGAACGATCTCCATCACCAATGCCAAACCCTGATAATGATGATGATGAAACGGATAAACTTGGAACACATGATGAACAATTATATGATATTGTTAAAGATATTAAAAATCATATAACTTTAACAAAAGAACAAATACAATATTTAAAATCAATATCTAGAAATAATCTTATAAAGTTATTAAATTTTTGTAATGTTATCTTTAATCAACAGCTTAATGATATTATATATGATGAAAATAACCAACAACAACCAATAGACACAAAGCAAAAAACTCTTGATGAACGTCAATTGGTTCAAGACAGACGACAATTGGCTCAAGACAGACGACAACAAAATCAAGATGATTGTCAATTAATTCAAGATCAGCATCATGAAACACAAGATCGATATCATACGATTCGATATAATCGTCAATTATTTCAAGATCAACGTCAAAAAATGCAGGATATTCATCAACAATCTCAGGATGAATGTCAAATAATCCAAAATAATCGCCAAAAAGAACAAGATAAAATTCATATGATTCAAAATAAACGACAACAAGAATATGAAGAACGCCAAAAAGAACAAAATAATTATTAGTTGTTTATTATGAATGGAAGATACCATAATAAGTATATGGCGTAATAAATAAATATAGAGTTTACAACCCAACACCACATGGATCCAATCGACCCATCTTTATAATAAAAAATTTTGGTTAATGATAATAAAATAAAAGCAAATGCGAATGGTGTATATTGTTTATCATAAATAAAACTAAATAAAAAGAAGAATACCCATATACCAAATAATATATTTGAATCAATTATTTTTATTAGTTATTAAATTCCATTGTAAATGTTTCATGGAACTTATGGTTGAATTAATATGTATATTTGAAAAATAATTATAGAGAGAAAATGGTAAAAAAATTAATATATATAATAAAATCATACGCATTTTTACAGTATTATTTTTAAGCATTAATAAACTTGCTATTGGTTGTAATCCCAATAACAATAAAGCCATAATAGAAAAAAATGTATTATAAAATGGATTATTAATATTGGTCCAAATAAAATATTCTATAAATTGCATAAAAATAAATGAAAGAAAAAACAGGTAAACCCATTTATTATTCAATTCTTTAATTTTATAAGGAGTATAAGCATTATTATACATTATTAATAATAAAACACTAATGCTAAAAATAAAGGTATTAAAGGATACATTTTTATTCCAACACATATAATATATAAATAATTTATTTGAAATCAATTAATTTGTAATCCTAAAAGTGGATAAAGTAATTCCAATGATTTTTTAACATTTTTTTTACTACAATTGATTACATATGATAAATCTTCTGTTTTTGTATAAGTAAAATATTTTTTTATAGTATTTTCAGAAATGATATTTAACACAAATGAATGTATTTCCTGTATTTTATTCTCATTGATTTTTATATGATTACAAATAATAACAATAACATGTCTCAATATTAAATTGTATTTTTTACCGCGAAATTTTTCTGGCGTGTTTGAATGTATTAAAATGAAATTTATATTTTTTTGTGTTTTGGATACACATTTAATATTGGATACACAAATTTCGTCCACGAATAATTCTAATAATATATTATTATCCGAATTAATATGAATTTTACAATTCATATTAATATTTTGTTTTTTTAACCGTTGGTTTATTTCTTGAAGTCTGTCGTTTGCTTGTATAATTGAAATCATTGTTCCGTAATAATATAATATGTATGTATTGGTAATATTATAAAATATTTCAATTTTTATCCTTTTATGGTTTTGAATAGTTAATGAGTTTTGTATAAATTTTATCTTTACTTTCTTCATCAATTTGACATGAGCTAATAAAAAGTATTCCCAATTTAATGGTGGTTTTAAATAATTGTGGTAAATCATTTTCAAATTCAATATTGTCAAAAATTGTTAAATCAAAATTTAACATATATGTATAAAATGTTTCGGTTGGATCAATATAATGCCCCAATCGTATTTTCAATACAAGGATTGCGATTAATAAATTTGTAAAAATTACTCCATTTTTACCTTGAATGAAATCATTATATTTTGGATATTTTTCCATAATCATGGATATTCCATTATGCATATCACATTCTTCTGTATCTTGTGATTCATTGTGTTCGTTTGACATTTTATTCTAGTATTATATTATGTATAAATGTATAAATGCATTTCAATTTTTTTTTAATGAGTAAAAATAAAATAACACTATATATTAATATGTTTTTCAAGAATAGAGAAAGTATATTATTTTATGTAATAGTTGGATTTGTATTAATGGTATGTTTAAAGGTATATTATGATTCTGATAATTATCAATTAAAATGTATAATTTCCGGAGTGGATGGTAATAAATATTGCGTAAGAGATAAGATATTGAGTGAAGATGCTGCGGATCTTTTAGCAAAGGTAACTATAAAATGTAAGGAATTGGTTGTATATGTTGGTAAAAAATATCCTGATGATGTTAGTGTAAAAAAATTAACAGAAGGATTTAATCCGAATAGTATAAGCGAAACTTTACCAACAAGTAATTTAACAGCTTATAGTGAGAATAAAGGAGAGAAAATTGCCTTTTGTTTAAATAAAACAAAAGATGGTAATGAGTTAATTGATTTAAACACATTGGTATTTGTCGCAATTCATGAGTTATCACATATAATGACAATATCTGTTGGACATAAACAAGATTTTTGGGATAATTTTAAATTTTTATTACAAAATGCCAATGAAGCAGGAATATATAAACCGGATAGATTATTCAAAACAATCACAAAATTATTGTGGAATAAAAATAACAGATTCTCCGTTTTTTTCTAGTTAATCCATTTTGAAAAAAAGTGTGGTAAAAATCGCAAATGAGAGTTGAAAAAGAGTATAGCTTTTTGCTACACTTTTACTAAAAGTGTATTTAGTAAAATTGTATTTAGTAAAGTTGTATAATATTTTTTTATTTATCTCTAGTTTTATTATGACGAATATAAATGAAATAATAAAAGTAAATTTATTAATTGATAAAAATGTTATAAGTGATATTTATGTATTTTATGGTATTCATTTAGATGATATTGATTTGGATTCTCTATTTAAAAAAGAGCCTAGAAATATAGCATTTATAAATAAAACATCAGGAACACCCATATTTAATGATGAAGAAATTAAAAATATAATGGATAATAATATTAATGTAAAATTTGTAGATCAACAAATACATTATGATGATTCAATAGGTTCAATAAAAATAAAAATAATGAATGAATTCTCAAATACGTTTTCTTTGGATGAAATTTATTTATTTTGTTTAAAAGTTGAAAAATTAAATCCAATAATGATTTATCAAAGTTTAACACAAATTAATCGTCTAGCATTAACTAAAACACGATTGGAACAGTTTTTATTAAATATAATATATGATGAAAACAAGGAACTTGTTAATTTTAATATTCGCGATAAAGATATATATGATTATGATGATATATTGGATTTAAATATTAATGAAAAATATTATTATGTTTCCAAAGTATTGGGTCAAAAATTTTTTATAGTTTCAAATGAATATCCTTTTATTGGAAATCCTTTCAATGTTGAAAATTATGATAAATTTATTGAAGAAAATTATAGAAAAACATTAACGACATTAAATAATTATTTATTATTAAATGTTGGAACGGTGGTTGATAATAATATTTATTTATGTTTGGCTACTGATGTATATAATAATGCTAAAAAAAATGAGTTTTCTGAAAATTATATAACAAGTTTATATTATCCTTCTTTATTAATAAATAATAATATAAATTCTCTTGAGGATTTGAAATCAAAAAAACAAAGTTTAATAAGTGATTCAATGTCTAAAATTACACAAAGTGTATTGGATAATTTTCAAAGTGTAAATTTATTTTATGATATATACAAGGAGAGAACTAATGAATTGGATTATAAAAAACGCGGAATAAAATCTATAAATTTTATAATTAAACCGGATTATCAATTTAAATTACCATTGGAAGTAGTTTTTAAATTACTTCACGCAAATAAAGACAATCCGTTAATAAAATTTAATAGTGCTTCAAAACCTCGTAAAGAAAATGTATATAGATTATATGCTGATAAAATTACCAAAGATGGAAAGAAAATACCATATTTAACAAAATCATCAATATTAAAATTAATAAAAACAATTGGTCGTACACGTTCTGTTTCTGTATTAATAAATTTACAAGAAGGTAAAGATGATAAAGAATATTCAATAATTTGTGAATTTGAGGAAAATGGTAATATTTATATTTCTTGTGATTTTGATGAAATAATGTCAATAATTGAAATTGATAAATTATTTAAAAAAGCAGTTAATCCTGTAATTGATGAAATTAAAAGTTATTTAATACAAAATGGATATTCTATTAATCTTTTTGAAAGTTTACATAATGAAAATATAAAAATAGAACAAATTAAATATGAAGCGATTATTAAAATAGATGAGAAAATTAAATTAAATGATATAATGGGTTGTTTAACTAGTATTTTTATAATTGAATCGAGAGATTATTTAAAGGGTATTAATATGCGTTATAAAAGAGTTAATAATTTTAACAATATGAATAGTTCAGAAGCATTTATAATAGAACAGGCTAAACAAAAAAATGGTTTGCGTGGAAATGATCTCGTTTTAGCTTTAGTTGAAAATTATAAAATAGATAAAGAAGAAGCAATTTCTTTACTTGAAAAAATAGTTAATAATATATCATTACAAAGAGGAATAAGAGGTAATGATGTTGAAATTAAAATAAATCCTGGATTTAAAACATCTCTTATATTTGATAAATTTAAAAGTTTTATAACAATTCAAGTAAATGATATTGATAATATTAATTATTTAAATGTTTTACCAATATATTTGGATACATTTATTCGTTTGACACAAGATAAAACAAGTACTAATATAAAATCTACAAAAATATTAGAAATTTGTAAAGTTGAAGAAATAAATGAACCTTTATTACTTGATTTTACTGCCATAGCAGAAGATATTCAAGAAATTTCACAAACACCATTTATTGATGATGATGAAAGATTAAATTATAAAATTTCAAATGGATCTGAAAATGAACCTGAAAATGAACAACATATTGATGCTTTTGACTTATTTTATGGTGATGATTATAATAGTCCAGATGATGATGAAGATGAAGTAGATATTATAGATGAAACTAATGAAAATATTGAAGGTGGTGATGGTGGAAGTGATGAAGAAAAATCGTCTTCTTCAATTAGTTCATATGGTTCATTAAAATCATCAGATGCAGAAATAGTGGGAAGTAAAAAAGAACAAAAAGATCAGGATAATTCATCAATTAGTTCATATGGTTCATTAAAATCATCAGATGCGGAAAATTCCAAAGACCAAGAATCTTCATCTTTGAAACCTTCATCTGAAAGTATAAAACCAGATTTAAAAGAAGTTGTGGTAGAAGAAGAAAAAATACCCACTTCTTCATCATCATCTTCATTGAAACCTTCATCTGAAAGTATAAAACCAGATTTAAAAGAAGTTGTGGTAGAAGAAGAAAAAATACCCACTTCTTCATCATCATCTTCATTGAAACCTTCATCTGAAAGTATAAAACCAGATTTAAAAGAAGTTGTGGTAAAAGAAAAATTACCCACTCCTTCATCTTCATCTTCACCTTCATCTTCATCTTCATCTTCATCTGAAAGTATAAAACCAGATTTAAAAGAACTTGTGGTAGAAAAAAAATTATCCACTCCTTCATCTTCATCTTCGTCTTCACCTTCATCTTCACCTTCATCTTCATCTTCATCTTCATCTTCATCTGAAAGTATAAAACCAGATTTAAAAGAACTTATAGTAGAAGAAAAATTACCCACTCCTTTATCTTCATCTGAAAGTATTCAAAAAAAAACATTTCAAAAATTTAATTTAGTCGAACCTCCAAAAGTTAATCTAAAAAATATAGATGGAATGAAATTAGTAAGTAAAAATCCATTTCAAAATAAATTAGAAGAATTGGATCCCGTTATATTTAACAATCCAAAACAAATGGGTAAATTTAATTCGTATTCAAGGTCTTGTCCACATAATGCTAGAAGACAACCTGTTATATTAACTGAAGAAGAAATGAATAATATAGAAAAAGAAACACCTGGATTTTTAGAAAAAGGTAGAAAAAATTTAGATATAATGAAATATGGTTCAAATCCTGATTCCCAATATTATTTCATGTGTCCTAGATATTGGTGTATGAAAACAAATAAACCAATGACTTCTGAAGAAGTAAAATCTGGAGTATGTGGGAAAGTAATACCAAAAAATGCCAAAACGATACCATCAGGTCATTATGTATATGAATTTTTTGATAAAACTGAACATGGCTCTCAAGATGATGATAAATATAAAGTTCATAAACCAGGATTTATTGGAAAAGATAAACATGTTGATGGAATTTGTATGCCTTGTTGTTTTTCAAAATGGAACACTCCAGAACAATTATCTAGACGTAGTGAATGTTCCAAAAAAGAAAAAGAACAAAATATTCATAAAGAAGAAAAAGAACCAACTATTGATGTAGAAAAAGAACCAACCATTAATGAAGAAAAAGAACCAACCATTAATGAAGAAAAAGAACCAACCATTAATGAAGAAAAAGAACAAACTATTAATGAAGAAAAAGAACCAACAATTAATGAAGAAAAAGAACAAGAAGAAATAATTAAAATAATTGAAAAACCAAAAACAAAGACAAAAAAAACTAATATAGATTATGTATTGGGTCCTGAAAGATTTCCATTAGATAATGGAAGATGGGGATATTTACCATTAATAATACAGAAAATGTTACATGAAGTAAATGCTGATTGTCAAATTAGTCAAACAAATACAAATATAAAATTAAATCATAATTGTTTATTACGTCATGGTGTTGAATATAATAAAAATCAATCATTTCTTTCTTGTATAGCAGATGCCATATTTTATGTAGATTATCCGAATATTCCAACAATACAAGAATTGAAAGTAAAAATATTAAAATCAATAACAATTGATATTTTTATACAATTACAAAATGGAGATTTAATGAATAATTTTATGGGTCTCTCAACAAATAATTTATCATTAACAATCAATTCTTCGATTGAATCATCATCATCATTATCTTCTTCTTCCACAAACAACGTCCAGACAAAAATAAAGGCAAAATATACAAAATCAAAACTTTTTTCAAAAATAAATAAAAAGAATAAAGAAGATATGATTTATTTTAAAAATGTGGTAAATGCTTTTGAAAATTTTATTTTATTTATAAATAGTAATGAATCTGTTATAGATTATACTTATTTATGGGATATAATTTGTAAACCAAATGAATTATTATTTAAACAAGGGATTAATTTATGTATTTTTGAAGTTCCTGAAAATGATACAACTAGCAATGTTGAATTAATTTGTCCATCAAATCATTATTCGTCGGAATTATATAATCCAAGAAAACCAACTCTTATTATATTAAAAATGAGAGATACATTTGAACCCATATATAAATATAGAAATGAGGGTAAAAAAACAATAATATCCAAAACATTCAAAGAACATGATCCTCATTTATCAATATCAATGAAATTAGTATTTAAAAAAATAATAAAACCAATTTTAAATAATTTTTGCGTTCCATTAGCAAGTATGCCAAGAGTGTATAATTTTAAAAGTCCTATATTATTATACGATTTAATAGATAATATAAATAAATTACGAGATTATAATATTATTACACAAATAGTTAATTTTCAAAGTAAAGTTATTTATCTTCAAGTCAATAATCCAAATAATATAAAAGGATTAATACCGTGCTTTCCATCATCTATTGATGGGTCCTATAAATATATATTTATGAATGATGACAGTATTTATAATACTTATAATAAAACAAAATCATTTTTATCAAAACTATCAAAAGATACTAAAAAAATACCTTGTTCGATTGAATTTAAAGTGTTGGAAGATGAAATGTGTGTTGGATTTATAACTGAAACCAATCAATTTATTCAATTAAATAATCCTGAACCAATTTCAAATATTACGGATGATATTAAGATTTTAAATGATGTAAATTATTTAACAACCGATATAATATCCACAACTTCTTTAATTGATGATGTTGATATTGAGAGAGTTGAATATATTAAAAAAATAAAACTTGAGACAAATTTTTATAATGTTTTTAGAAATACTATACGAATATTATTAAATAAATATGAAAATGTAAAAATACGAGAGAAAATTGAAGATGAAGTTAAAAATGGGTATAAATTATATAATATAAAATTAAAAACTATTATTGATGATTTAAAATCATTATTAAAAGACAACATTATTTTTTCAGATTCTTATAATTATAAATTAATCAATGAAATATCTACTTGTATAATTCTTGATAAAGATAAATGTAATTCTTCAAAACCATTATGTGCGTTTTCAACAGGAAATACTTGTAATTTAATATTACCTAAAAAAAATTTGATTAATAAAAACGATAATGAAGTTTATTATTTTGGAAGAATGGCGGATGAATTAATTCGTTATAATAGAATAAATTCCTTTATTTTTAATCCTCAAAGTTTTTTATCATTTGGGAAATTGTCATATAATTTAAGAGATGATGAGTTGTTAATAGCACAATCAAGTCTAATTCAAGAAGATTATTTAAAAAACTTGATACCCGCTGAAATAAACACATTTGTAAATTTCAATTCGTATGATAACGCAAATCCAAGTATTAGTATACCATATAATAATAAAATCGTAATAGGAGATATTCGCAAAGAAGATAATGATGAAAATATCAATTGTTTAGTTACTAGAACTGAAAAAATTGGTCCATTAATATGGAGACGTTGTTTTCCTGAAGGTTTTGGAGAATTTAATTATGAAAAAAATATATTATGCGGGTTTCAATTATGTGTTGATATTATTAAATATTCAACAGGAAAAGATATAACCATTGAAGAGTTAAAGAGGGATATTTTACACGAATATTCAAAATATTTTAATAAATATGAAAATAAACTTATTGATATATTAATACAAGAAGGTAAAAAAACATTAGGAAATCAAATAAAATCTAAAAATACAACTTTTGTTAATTTTGTTTATACAAGTGATTATTTTATTACTAATTTTGATATATGGCTAATAATTGAAAAATATAAAATAAATGCCTTCTTTATTTCTAATTATAATTTATCAGAAACAAATTTTTCTAAAAATATATTAGCCATTACATCATCACAAGAACAAATGGGTAATTCAATTGATAAATTAGATAATAAGTATATTTTTATAATTTGTCCTGGAAAACGAGCGGAAAATATACCACAATATAAAATAGTTCAATCAAATGGAGAAGTATTATTTCCTTTAAGTATTTTTAATAATAAAGAATGTTTACCTTCAATTAATGAAGCATTAGCAGATGGTAAAACAGTTGAAAAGTATTTAGAATTATATGAAATCCAAAAAACTACAGTATATAATATTAAAAATAAAGAAAAGCAAGAAGCTCGTAGCAAAAAACAAAAAGTTGTATTAATTATTGAAGACGACGAAACCCCCAAAAATGACAAAGATATTGAAGAAGATAATTTGTGTATAGAAAAATGTAGCAAACAACTTGTAAAAAAAGAATGTAATATTGTTTCCAAACGATGTGTTATTCCAAGATTAAATAAAACTAAAAAATTAAAAAAAGTAAAACCGATTACAAAACTTAATCTTATTATTGAAAACGATGATGAAAATTTATCACCTAAAAATGTTGCGAATCTTCTTAATCAAGATGTTATTAGGGAACCAATTGTCGAGGAACCAATTGTTAGCGAACTTATTATTAGAGAACCTGTTATTGAAGAACCCATTGTTATAAATAATGATTCTGAAAAATGCATTGAAAGATGTAGTAAAGAACCCATTAAAACAAAATGTAATACATTAACAAAAAGATGTATTGCTCCAATAAAAAAAATAAATAAATCAAAAAAGATAAAGCAGAAAATTATATTTGATATAATTGATTAATATATGAAATTGTTCTAATTATATTTATACCACTAAAAGTTAATATTGAAATGTTAAACATGATTATTGGAAAATAATTCCAAGTTAAATTTTCTGTTTTTATCAATACTTTATTCAATTCATTGATGGAATTAATTGACAAAAAAATAAACCCCAGATAAATAATTGAAGGCATTATAGCTTGTGGTTTTGATAACATTATAGCTTGTGGTTTTGATAACATTATATACATATGTATTTACTTTTTATATGTTATTTATAATATATAAAATTATTAATTGTGATAATATTTACAGCGTAGTTATGTTGACATCTTCATATATTTAAAAACCTGGATCATATATATTATCTTGACCCAAATTACTTACTTTTATACTTGACACATTATTTTGTATGGCTAATTTATTAATACTACATGATTCATTTGGATTTTCTACATCTCCAAACATTGCGTCAATTGAGACATTTAATGATGTTTTCTCAAAATCAACAACATCTTCTATTTTTTTCATTTCTTCCAAATCCAGCATGACTTGAAATGAATTTGTTCCAAATAATCCTTCTTGACCACACATTACATTCGCAGATACACCTCTCATTATATCTAATTCAGCATGTCTCGCAGCCTTTAAGAATTCTTCTGGTGTCATTTCAAATGAAGCTTTTGCTATTGGTCCAATATTATCATTATTAATACCGTGTCTAAATATGGATATTGTTTCACTTGTAAATGTCATTCTATCACAGAGAACACTTAAATGGTGATAATTAATATATGTACTATCAAACTCCATAACTTCAGATAATTCATTGTAAATTGATTGACGTGCGGCTTCTATACCAAATACATTATAAATCTCCATTATATTATTACTAAATGTTCTTTTTACATCTATATAATCAAGTGAAAGAACATCCAACATATTTGACCCAATTGTATCTAAAACCCAAATATCTTGTTTCTTAAAAACTCCCGATTCTTCCACCATATTATCTTTTATCTTTCGCAATATAACTTTCTTGATTTTTTTTACTCCACGAAGAACTATATTATTTAATATTTGGTCTTGGAAATTATTCAATAAATAAATCTGATCTGTCTGGTCCAATGGATTAACTTTAACCTTTTTTGATGCTCCTTTTGAATTTCCTTGCTTTATTATATTATTCATACGAATACGGAATATTAAATTGTCCGAATTGTAATCAGAATATATACAAGATACTTCATTTCCGTACGCGTTCTTAAGTGTAAAGTTCACATCATCCATTGTTATATTTTTCTCCAACATTACTTCTGGATTCATTTTCATACGCAATATCCATTTTGATTTTTCATTATTATCGTTCATAGTTGTATCGGAACATTCATCCATCATCTCCTCAAATAATTTATATTGAAGCATTACAACCTCATCTTCAACTATTAATGTTGTCATATCATCTGGATCAAAACATATTTCTGTTGACGCAACAATGTCTTGCATCTTTGTATGTTCCAACATATACATTATTGACTGTGCTTTTTCTCTATCTGTCTCATTTTCCGGTTTTAAATATATTGTTAATGATGGATTTTTCGGCTCCGATGACAAAGATAATATTTCTTCAATTCTTGGCACACCACGTGAGACGTTAGATTTTGAAGATACCCCTGCAAAGTGAAAAGTGTCATTTTGGCATATTCCATTTCGCAGGTTAAAGGTTCTTGTATCAACAATTGTCAAATCATAAGCATATTTTGTAGTATTTGGAACTTCTTCAATACTTTTAATTTTATCAAATAATACATCAAGACAACTTTCTCTAGTTCTTTTTTCAAATACTATTTTTCCGTCAATTTCATTTGGAATGGTCAAATAATTCTTATTAATTTCATATCCACGTTCAAATATGTGTTCTAATAAAATTTTTGTATTAACTATTTTATAATCTAATTTTGTATTTAATATGGATGCTAATTTCTGTGATTGTTTATTTGTAATTAATAATGTATATATTTGATGTATATTTTCAGGTAATGTCCCTCTATTATTCTTCTCTTGTTTTTTGTATTTATTAATAAAACCATAAATACCTAATACATTTAATATTTGTTGAATCCCAATCAATAAATTTTTACTTGTTGAATACATAATAATATTCTTTTGTTTTTTTACATTTACAGATCCATCTCCTCCAATATAAGCATCCAAAAATCCCATCAAACATTCTTTATTTGAGAATATAATTTTATCACTAATGAATTTATTATGACTTAATTTTCCACACATTATTTCAAGAATACGACATAATACAGTATTATAAATTCTCAAATCTTGACTAGTCCATCCTTCTTGTCCTTTATTTTCGTGTCTATAAACTTTTGTTGTAATATTCCACTTTTCGCATAATTCAATAATAGGTTTAAAATATTCCACATCATTATTCGCAATGGATATTTGGAATTTAGTCATACATCCTTCGGCTGCATATGCGCCTAATAAATATCCAAAATTATAATCCAATGGAATAACTTCTGGAATGTTATATTCGTTTTTGTTCGTTTGTAATGTATAAACACATTCAGGATTAAATGATGTTTTTGTTTTGCAACCATTACGTAATTTCTCACTAATTTTTGCTGTAAAACTATCACTACGAGTATATGGTAAAGTAAATGTTTTTCCTTGATGTTTTTTCCACCAAAAGGTTTGATGCATTACTTCTTTTGCCCTTTCTATTTCACTTGAATAAATATATTCGGATGGTAACAATAATTCTTTTAAATTCATTTCAAATACTTCTGGGAAATCTATTCGTTTTGTACTTACTGAAAGATAATCTCCAACTTTTAATGTATCTCCGTCAACAGGAACAATTTTTCCATTTACCAATTTCAAGAATGATTTAGCTTTTGTAGCAATTACTTCACGTTCTTCTTTTGTTGTTATCTTTAACATGGTATCTGTTCCATCTTTATTAATTACAGGATGTCTTGTCACAGCTTCAATTTCTTTCCACAAAACATCACCATTTTCAGTACAAGATGGAATTTCATAATATTCATTCATTTCAGCATATGTTGTATCTTTATCTTTATAATATTCCAACTTTTTTGGTTGAGAAATATGTTTTTCAATAAATTCTCCAATTTGAACATTCTTGATTTCTCCTGCTCTATTTCTTACCAATATTTCCGTTTCATATGTTACAGAATTAAGAGTGTTATGAACTATAATACCATAATCCGTCATAAAAGTTTGATTTGCTGGAACTGTAAAATCATATACATATTCTTTTTGGTCTGGAGTATAAATCTCAATATTTACTATTTCATCCCAAATGACATTAGAGTTGGCAGCTTGTTTTAAAATA